>Ga0123342_1003828_pt1 | contig 23657 bp, 20 predicted proteins | sample Turbeawhitnodule_FD_89960 | JGI IMG/M metagenome (GOLD analysis project Ga0123342, IMG submission 89960) | Root nodule microbial communities of legume samples collected from Mexico - Turtle bean Mexico white nodule | ecosystem: Host-associated > Plants > Roots > Nodule | place: Mexico: Nepantla... | reverse complement strand
AGCACTACTCTAATTACTAAGCACCCCTAATGGGCCTCCATGTAACATGTACAAGGCTTTCTCTCTTCCATCCGTGGCTTCATCCAATTGGGCATGAATGTGCTTAGCCATTGACCTTGTAATGGGTCCTAGACGGTCTAGGTCTCCTCCTAGACGTTCCATGTGTAGCCTTCCCTCATTACGTCCTAGACGCTCCTTCCTTGAGGCTAGACACTCATCACGGTCTAGCCTTGGGTCTTGGCTTCCATGGTGAGATGTGCTTGGCCCTCCTCCATCAGAACCTCTCCCTTGCCTTTATACGCCAAGGTTGAGAACAGTAAAGTGAACCTCTCCCTGGCCTTTACACACCCAAGTCAAGAATAGTATGGTTCCAAACAAGGTCTCCCTTGCCTTTATATGCCAAGGTCGAGAATAGCATGGTTCAAAATAAGACGTCTCCCTTGTCCTTATACGCCAAGGTCGAGAACAACGAGTAAAGGTCATGCTACTTGGGCGAGAGCAGTTGTTGACACACTGTTAGTCGACGGGATCGTTTCGAAACACACAAGTTAGCTAAGAACAGACACAAGAACAAGTTCGAGGAAGGAACACATTCACACATACAAACGACAAGTTGAAAAGAATAAAGACTTCATAACTAAAAGGTATATACACAAGTCAAATGTTCATTGGGTTACAAAATACGGTGGCAAAGAGAATCACCACCACTATTCGGCATCTACCAGCTGCCCATCGGCAATTGTTTTTGTCAAGCCAGTTTTAGAAAGATCCACCCCATGATGCACACAGGCAACCTGGGCATGTCATCCTCAAACCCTGCTGCGTAGGACTTAGCGGCATCACGGGTAAGCTCATCTTTAGTTTGGAGGAAATGCTCATCCTTGCGGACCAACTCCTCTTCTAGCTTGGCCAACTTCTCCTTCAGCTAGGTCACCTCTTCATCCCTGCTGCCAAGCTTCTCCGTCAAACCTTCCACTTCAGCTCGAAGATTGGTGCTCCTGGAATAAATCCTCAAATTTTCTTGGGACTTTTCGAACAAGAGTTTTTTGGTCTCTTGATCAGATTTGCGAAGTTCCGCCATCTCCAAGATCATACCAGTCTCATGGCGTTTAAGCTCCTTGGTTTGAAGGACTTTCTTGCTAGCCGCTTCCCTTAACCTCTGCATTTTGGAAAGGAGAAGGCTAGATCCAACTAGGGTCTCCCCGAGGTGTCTCGACACGTGCTCTAGCAGGGGGTCATCCTCCAAGTTCTTCGGCCTTTCCGGGGTTCGGAAGGATTGCAACGCTCGATGAACGAAGGCTGGAAGATCAGCGAAGGAGTCACCATGGTCAACCCCCGAGGCACTCTCCCCCCTACCTTCTTACACCATGATGTAAGAAGGAGTTTGACCATCTGAGCCCGATGGCGCAGGAATGGTAGCATCAGCCTTGCGTTTCCTTCTAAAGACGAGGCCTGAGCAAGTATCCTCGTCCTCAGAAGAAGCAACCTCAACTACTTCAGCCACTCCCTTGAGCCTCTTATCTTTGGCAGAGGGGTCAAGGGCAGAGGGACCTGGTGTAGTCTTTTCCACGTTAAGCACCATGCCTGCATAAGAAAATAAAAACGCATAAGAGTCCAAACAAGCAACACACAAGCAAGAACAACACTAGCAGGAGTAGGGGGAAAAAGGGGGTACCAATGTAACCCTTAAGAGATGTAGGGTTGAATTCGAGCTTAAGTAGCTCAACCGTGCTAAACACTTCTTGAAAATCGGAGAAGAAGTTGCACACCTCTCGTTGGAGGTAAGTCCTCGAGGCATCTGGGCTTCTTGAGCTTAGGTTTCTCTGTTCAGTAAAGGGGAAACCCGTCCAAGAGGGTAGGGTCTCTCTTGTTGCACAGAAGAATTTCCCCTTGAAGCCTTTGTATGATTGTTGGAAGAGTGTCAATAGAACTCTCCCAGCAACTCCGTTGAAGCTCACCCACAACTTCTTGCCTAGGCTCTTGGCTTCGAAGAAGTACAGGAACACGTCCACTGACGGCGAATGGCCGAAGTGGTGGCACAGGATTGAGAAGGCCCTAACGAATGCCAGCTGTTGGAGTGTAGCTGGGCGGGGGCGACATTGATTTCGGTGAGGAGGGCTCGCTCGAAGCCAGTGAAGGGTAAGCGGAGGGAGAGTTTTTTGAACACGGTGGAGTAGATAAAATAGAATGGTCCCTTCGGGTCCGAAGACTCATCGCAGCAGACAGGTTCACCTACCCTACAAGGCACAACCCTCACGAATTTGTCATGCTCCCTCTGAAAGATACGAGACTTATGGCAATCCTCGCTCTTCCTATATGTCACTATGCTCGCGTGGGTGGTGAAGCTAAAGGTTTCCGCTAAAAGGTTACTAGGTTCCCAACGGTATAGGAATTTGTAGTCGGGGGAGGGAGTAACTAGGTTTGCTTGATCCATCTTACGAGGAAAAGCTAAAACAAAGAAGAAGAAGAAACGCAAAGCTCAGGAGGAGAAGTGTGCGCGCCCCATAAAAGAAAACAGATAAATAGAAAAACGAAAAGCAACGATCGTAAATGCGAAAAACATAAACAGTCCCAGAACAGTTAAAGCAGATTAAGAATATCGGAATTACAAGGCGAAGGCAGTTATGGAGTAAAGAACATACCTTGAAGTAATTATGCTTTAAGGAGGCGAAGTGTTTTGGGGAAGAAGACAAACGTTTGAGAGGCAGAAATGTTTGAAAAATGCTTAAGAGAAGGAATGAAACAGTGAAAGGAGCGTAAGAGTCGAGGGGTTTAACATATAAGGGGAAGCACAAGCGGCAACGAGCCTCGACCGTTGATCTTGCCACGTGTACGCTGATAAAAAAGTGTGGTGAAACGTCACTTCAACGCACTGTGCACGTCCTGTCACTCATTCGCCACGTAGGTCACCATGGGCTATCATTTAGCCTCTTCGCTGAAACAAGTTACAGCTCGAGCCTGGGGGGCTTGTGTACTGGCCAGACCTCAGACATCGGACATCGGTGGTCTAGTCGCAATAATGGGCCACGTAAGCGGGGGCCCAGAGATAGTAATAAGCTGACATCTAGATATAAGAAAGACCTAAATCACGGGCGGGTTCATGCATGTGGTGTGTATAGTACATTCAGGTCTAGCACAAATAAGTATTCCTTGGAGGCGCCAAGGCCCATAAGCACTAGGGTTTCCAGGGAAAGTTGCATGCAAGACACAAGAATAATTAGGACACCTATAGAACAGATGGTCCCGCAACGCTGGTGCATGAGTTAGTACCTTGACGACCATACTGTTAAGATTTTGCACTCCCGAAGAGGAAAGTCTTGTGCGGCGACTGCGCTAAGATTGTGCAACATGCAACAGGATGTCTTCCTAGTAACCCTAATTCCATTTAAGGAAAGGTCCTCGTGGGACAAGGAAGTTAACCTAAAAACAACCTATAAAGGGAGTTGAGATCCCGGATAAAGGTAACGTCGTTTCTAAGACTGAAACTATTTTACTTACTCATTGTTTCTTAGCCTAGTACTGACTTGATCGTCGGAGTGCAATCAACAGGTAGGGCCCCTTTGTTTCAACGGAGTCACTCTCTATCATCTGAAGGAGAGCGTGGAAACCACCCGAAAAAGGAGGAGCCACCGCCTGCCTTTGACTCAACGACGACTATGTCAACCAGTGAGAACAGTTATATATATAACATTATTTCTATAAAGATAATTTATTTTTAACTATTTTAAAATAAAATAAATTATTGAATTATTAATTTTATGAACTAAGTAAATTATCTTTTATTAAAAGATGAATAATCTAAATATGTACACTTTTTTTTTGACAAAAAAATTACTATTATTATAATAATATTAAAATAAAAATACATTATTAAATTATAAAAATATTTTTATTCAAAGTAATTATAAAAATAAATATTTTTTTAATTTTATTGTATGTAATTTTTTTATTGTGTAGAAGATTTTTTATTGGGAAAAATTATTTAAATTTAAAAAATTATTTATTTAAATGGTAAAATTGGGTTCTTCGATATTTTTTTTTTTCAAATTCTCAATTTTTTCAAATTCAAATTTCTCTCAATTTTTTAAAATTCAAATTTTCAGTTTAATATAAATAACTATTAAATTTGTTCTATCTTAATATTATAAAGGATAAAATTTTGAAAAATAAAATATGTACATAAAAGAGAATTCCCTTTATATATATATATATATATTTATAGATTATTCAAACTGAATCTTGTTAATAAAGATGCTTTGAATTTACTTGGATGAATACGATGCTTTGAATTTACTTGGATAAATTTCTTTTAAAAAACATTATTTTAGAAGAAAGTTATAAATTATTTATATTAAAAATGACACGTGATAATACATTGTAATAGAAACATTTGTATACACAAATCATATGAGTCTTTGAAATATTCTGATATAATATAAAATTTTAAATTTTTTTAATTTTAAATAAGACTTTAAATTATAAAAGTGAAATTTCTCTCTCTTAATATTATATGTGTTAACAACCAAATATAAGATTGAATAGAACTAGTGCATTGTAATAAAAATTTAGAGCTTATGAGTGATACCAAGATTACCATAAGTTGACCATATTTAAACAAAATAAATTACACACGAAGCATTTAATGCTCTGACTGAATTTAAATCGAAACAGTAAAGTTTTAGAAAATAAAATTAAAAAGAAAAAAAATTGAATGACAATGACTGTATTCGTAATGAATATTCAATGCGAAATTAATTATATTTAGAGATGAGATTATTAATCAGCTTAACGCATCATGAAAATCCAGTTTCACCTCCACAAGTAGAAGAAGAATCCCATTTAGCTTCCCTAATTCCCTTTCATGGCTCCATTATTTGGTGGTAACAACCAATTTCTCAATTTATTTTTTCTAAAAATAAATAAAAGAAAACAAAAAACAAAATAAATCTCTCTCTCTCTCCTCCGAGTGTGCTATACGCATAAACACATGCAGCCACACTTGTATAAATCCACAGAGAGAGCTTAATTCGAAGAACAACAACACAAAGATTCGTAAGAGAGGGAGAGAGAGAAAGAGAGACAGAAAGAAAAACCTCTCCTTAGTTCTTTCCGCATTACCACCTTTGTGTCTCATTTTCTCTCTCCTCGTATTGCTTTCGACACAGAGAGAAAGTGATTAAGAAATGAGTGAGCGTGTCGAACGTGGTTTCTTCTTTTTCTTCTTCTTCTTCCTGCTTCTTGCTTTGAAGGTGAGAGGTTCAGGTTATGAGGAGTGTGATTTTTTCAGGGGCACATGGGTGCTGGATGAATCGTACCCGCTCTATCAGCCGTCCACGTGTCCTTTCATCGAGCGCGAGTTCAGGTGCGAAGCGAATGGACGGCCTGATCTGATTTACACCCATTATCGATGGCACCCACTGGCCTGCAATTTACTCAGGTTGGCACCCTCTTATCATTACTCTCTCCTTTTTCTCTCATACACTTTTCAAAATAATAACTAAACCTAATTTATTTATTACCACTCTTTTCTTTTCGATGAAAATAGCTACAACTGCTTCTCCATTTCTGACACAGACGCAGACCCTTTTCTTCACGCTTTGTTTTATCTTTAAACCATCATTTTTAGATAATCTAGTTTAATTCCTTGTTATAGATTATCAATTGATATAATGGCTTCATGTGTTTTCCTTCTTTACTTTCATAAATTTTGTCTTCTTATGTTTTGGATTTCATACTTGATATATTTTGACCTTTTCAAATTTTATATTAACAAAAGAAAATTGTTATTTTCACAACGAGAGACATTAGTTTAAATCTTTTAAAATCTCTCTATTTTTTTATGGACTTATATTTCAGTAAAAAAATTAATCTTATTATAACTGAAAAAATAATTATTTTATTAAAAATGTGAACCACACTTAATATAGTATTTTTCACCGTTGTAAACTAGTCTCCAGTTGTCAAGTAATATTTTTCAAAAATTATTTTTATTTTATTTTTAATAATTATAATAGTTATAATATGAGACAATTCATCTTATATCAAGACTCTAAAAAAAATACGTGTTAGATTAGTTAAATATAATTTTACGTTGAAATTTAAGATTTATGTATAGTGAAGCCTAAATTTTTTTGTCTGGAAACGGATTTATTTTTGTGAGCATTGACTAGTGATCAAAGTAAGTTGCTGCTACTACTACTACTAAAGATTCTTTAAAGATTAATAATTGTTTTCTCGTTCTTTATAAATGTAGTTTAAGGTTATTTTTAAAAATTAAAATATAATAAATTTTTAAATTTAATAAAATATTTGTTACTTTTTATGTTTTATTCTTTTTATTTCTGCATCGTATCATATATTTAAACTAATTAATAAATAAATTAAAGTATACCTAACAAAAAATTAATATTATTTAAAATTTTAGCAATGAGTGTTAAATAAAAACAAAAATTTTCACAAATATAACATTTAAAAATAAAGGGAAGAAGTATATATTAATTAGCACTTACTGACAAAGTTTTATATATTTATTACTATAAAACCAACAAATATTGAGTAACTATATTTCCTAAACGTATGCAAGTAATTACTCTCAATTAATGTATATATTAAATGTATGTGGTCCTAAAAGTTTATTAAATGTTTTCGAAATTAATGATTTTTAATAATTAATAATATTTTATTGACTTAATTAATTTTAAATATCTCAAAAATTAATGTATTTTTAATTAAATTTTTTGTAAAAAAATATAGTTATATTAAGTATTTAAAACATTTTTTTATTTTGACGTGCTTTTTTTTAATTCTTTTTGTCAACAAAGAAATATAAACATTATTTTTATTTATTAGTTTCTATTTTTCTGATTAATTCGTTTTTGTTCCTCTTCAAAATGAAGTAAGAGAAAATTGAATTTTTAATAATTAATATAATAACTTTTTTCATAAAAATTCAATTAAAAGTACATATTAATGTTCTGCGTGAAATTTTTTCGATAATAATATATCATGTGACCTTTTTGGTAAGATCCCACCATCCAGCCTGTAAAATGCTACTAATGGGATTTTTTTTCTCGAAAAAACGAAAAAGACATCAGCGAGGAAACAGAGGTTCCGAATGTTTGTTTGGCTGGGGTTGGAAAACGCGGTTTTACGTGCATCCATAAAAGCACTTTTGAACTTGCTAAGCAAAAGTGCTTTGCAACATATCGTTTACAGACCAACAACCCAACATGTCACTAGATTTCCATTTTTCTTTTCCCCATTTTTGACGTAGAAACTAAAACATCTGCTCCCATAAAAACAGTGTCAGTTGATTCACTCAGGTTCTCTCGTCCCTGGTCGGAAACTCTGGCTTCCATTTGCCACCTTCCACATTTCATCTAATTCCCAACGTGTCCCCTTTCCTTTTTTACCAATTCCTTTCTTTTGGAGAAAATGAAGACAACTTGAACTGGAAAGTGAAGTCAGCGACAGATTGTAACAGTGGTTAAAATGTAGTTGTTTCGTTAACTTTTTTTTCTGAAAAGTGAAGCCAGTGTAATCAATTGTGTCGTTATTTTTTTATTTTTTATTTTTCTGAAAATTTGAAATTGTGATGTTTGATTGCAGATTTGATGGACGAGATTTTCTGGAGAAGATGAGAGGGAAGAGCATCATGTTCGTGGGAGATTCACTGAGCAGGAATCAATGGCAGTCCTTGACTTGCTTGCTTCATTCAGCAGTGCCCAATTCAAACTATACTTTGGATAGAGTTGGAGATGTTTCTATTTTCACATTTACGGTATGATTTCTAATCTTCAATATCATATTATATACATAATGGATTTTGATATTTTAAACCCATTCATAAAAAAAAGAAATTGAGAACCAATTATATTAATATTGTAACTATATATTTTTATTTGACTAATTTATATTTTTATTTAAAACCAATTTTTAAGCACTTATTATTATGTTAGGTTTTGATACAAAAGTTTACTTTCCATTTTATCCATATCAAAATTTTGGCTAAATTATGATTTGATTTTTTTATATTTTATCTGTATGTTTTTTTTATTTACTTTTAAAAAAAAATGCGATTTCAATTCAATCATCAATTTTTCATATTTTATTTTTAACATATTCAATTCATTAAATAATTTTTATTTATTTTATTTAAATATGTTAGATTTAAGATTCAATTGAGTGAAAATATAACCTAAAATATAAGAAAATAATATGAAATAAAAATAACGAATAAAAAATTAAAAAAGGGATTAAAATTATATTTTAAACTACGTGTTTTTAAGGTAACAACTAATCATATATAGTGTTGATATAAATTTAAAATAGTTATTCTAAAGTTAATAAACTTGTTATAAATATCGCTATCTTAAATAGTTCGGAAACTTGTTATAGATTTGGGGTAAACTATTTACTCCAAGACAAACTTATTGTACATAAATTCTTAAGTCAAGAAAATTATTAAATAAATTTATTGTACATAAATTCTAAGTGAAAAGAAAAAAGATAAAATCTAATTTTAGATAAAAAATAATTAATTATTATATTAATTAAATTAAATATTATTTTAGATATTAAAAAAATTATTGAATAATTTCTATTCTTAATAAAATTTATAAATTAATTTCTATATTTATAATTAAAATCTTGGTAACTATATAGATATTAATTTAAAAATTATAAATTTTATTAATAATAAAAAATATTTTAGATATTAATAATTTTTGTAATCTCTAAAATAATATTTAATTTAATCAGTAATTAATTATTTTTTATTTTTAAATTAATGGTTTAAAAAAATACTATAAAATATTTCATTTAATAACAGAAAAGAGATGGGATATGAAATTGTTTGTAGAGAAAGCACAAGGCATAAACAAGGTGGGTGGGGGCAAGGTGGAAATTTGCAATTAATAAGTCACACAAGTGGTCCCTTTAATTTGCTTGTCCATTTTCTTAAGTCACTTGAGCAAATGGCCTCAGCTTTTGTATTGCCTTCTGGTTTTGTCACATTGGTTAAGTCTTTACGTGTCCCTTCCAACTCATTTGGGTTGCTATTGTCCTCATATGATAAATAGATAGTTATCATGTATCGTATTACTCAAAGGCAGATTCACAATTTATATTTAAATTAAAACTATTTTGAATTAAAGGACACTATATATGTTAAAAAACAAGCATCATCATGCCAAAATAACTGGGTGCTTTAGTAAATAATAATTTCATCCTAATTAAAAAGACCCTTAAAGAACTTTAAAAGCAATAAAATCACAACAATTCAAGTGATCCTCATGCCAAAATTAGTTGTGCTTTTTATTGCATTATGTGATTTCATCATTATCTTATTAAGGGAATCTTCATGATGAATATATATATATATATATATATATATATATTTTTTTTTTTTTTTTTTATTAAACAATTTGCAGGAGTACAGTGTTAAAGTGATGCTAGATAGGAACGTGTATCTAGTTGACGTTGTGAAAGAGAAAATAGGGAGGGTGTTGAAGCTTGATTCAATAGAAGGAAGCAAACTATGGCAAGGTATTGACATGCTTATCTTCAACACATGGCACTGGTGGTACCGAAGAGGACCCACTCAACCGTAAGTTAATTTCTTAATCAAATCACTTTTCTCGGGCATGAAATCAAGTTTAGAAATCACTTTTTTCAAGTTTATAAATTATCTGAATTTGTTGTAGTTTTTGTTATTAAATGGGTTTCTAATAAGTTAATTAATTTCTCAGATGGGATTATATCCAACTGGGAAATAAAATTTTGAAAGACATGGATCGGATGAATGCTTTTGAAGAAGCACTTAAGACGTGGGCTAAATGGGTTGACACCAACGTTGACCCCACTAAAGTGAAGGTCTTCTTTCAAGGAATTTCTCCATCTCACTACAAGTAAGCAAAATCATAAACCTTATCTATTTTATTTATCATTTGTTATTCAAAATAATTATTACAAAAATCAACATTTTCACCACACATAATTTATGAGTTGATGACAATATTTTATTGTATATATATATCCGAATCAAGTTAACTCCTAAGAAATCTATAATTGGGCCATGACAGTGTTCTTTATTTGAAAACATTGATTTTTCAGTGGCAGCCTATGGAATGAGCCAAGTGCAAAGAGCTGCATCCGGCAGAAGACACCGGTGCCGGGATCAACCTACCCCGGCGGATTGCCGCCGGCCGTGGCGGTGTTAAAGGGTGTGCTGGGAACAATAAAAAAACCAGTGACACTGCTTGACATCACAACCCTATCACTACTAAGAAAAGATGGACACCCTTCCATTTATGGTCTTGGTGGAGCTGCAGGGATGGATTGCAGCCATTGGTGTCTTGCTGGTGTTCCAGACACTTGGAATGAAATACTTTATAACCTTATTTGATGGTTAATTTTTCATTCATCATTTAATTGGGGGGTTAGTCGATTCTTATACAAAAATAATTGTATACAGAAAAGAAAACTGGGTTGGCTATTAGACCACACCCTCATTAATTGAAATATGCCTAAGGTGAATAATATTAATAAATTACATCATTCGTGGTTTATATACTCTTTGCTTTTTCAAATCATAATATTACTAATAGTACTGTTAATTAAATAAAAATTAATTTTAAAGATAAAAGTAATTAGTTATTATATTAATGAAATTAAATATTCTTTTAAAAAATAAGAATTATTAGTATCTAAATTAATTTTAATAATTAATGAAATATTAATTTAAAAACTATTTATTAATAATATAAACTAATTTAAATACTAATAATTTAGACTATAAAATAATATATAATTTAATTAATATAAAAAATTTGATATTAAATATCAATTTAAAATTTATTTATCAATAATATAAATTAATTTAGATACTAATAATTTTTTAATTTTTAAAATAATATTTAATTTAATTAATATAACAATTAATTATTTTTTGTTTTAAAAAATAATTTTATTTAATAATTACTTTTAGTGTTATTTATCAACGAAAACAATTATTAACAATGATATAGTTGAATCTAATATCAATTGATTAACTTGATGATTTATCTATCTAGGCACTATTTACTAATCTTTATATCTACAATTCTATGTATGCACTCTCTTTTTTCAACTTTACCTTATCCTTTGTTTCCCACTACTCACCAAGCTGATCTCAAACTTGATCAACAATTTGAGCCAAAACCAGTAGCGTCTTTAAGAAGGGAACTTCTCTTTCATAGCAGAGTTGTGGGAAAGTCGATTACAAAATATTAGAAAAAGAAAAAGTGAATTTAATGCGACTAAAATTTGATGGCATAATGATAATGCACTACGTGTCTAAGGAAAGAACGTGTGGTGGATAATTAGGTGATGATAGAACATAAAAATAACACTAAGAAGATTAAGATTAACGATAGATTAGGAATTCACATTTTTTATATAATCACATTACAATCTTAAATATTATTATTTTAATATTTTTTTATATTTAATTACAAATTTATTTTTTATTATATATTTATTTTTAAATCTACCACAACATTAATAGTTATATACAATGAGTTTTCTAGTATATTTTTCCTATAACAATCTCAATCACAGATGCATCAATAAAAATAAAAATAAAAAACTACGTGGAATACAGTGGAATTTCATGTTCATGCACTGTGTTACACTTTCAATCAATGAAGTCATATTAGCATGACTTTGAACTTAAACTAATTTTTATAAGTTGGTTTCCCGAATGACTTGTTGTCTCACAAGTCTTAGGATTTGAAGCAAAAAAACATTTGAATTTTTGAAGTATATTACAATAAAATTCTTAGGGAGTGGCGTCAAACACGTTAACAATTATTGTGGCTATATTTTGTACTAGTGATAAGCAGTTCCATTCAGATTGGGTTTGTTTAAATTTTCTAATGCATATAAATAAATAATTTGCAAAAATTGCATACACTAACAGAGGAAACGTTAATCTTTTTGAGATTTTACTTTCAATCAATCCAACTCTCTCTTAGTTTCTACATATGATTGATTAAATTTTATTAAAAATCATCTACTTTTTGTCAGTGCATATATTATAAAGTCATAGAAGAGACTAATTCAACCAATGTACTAGAGTAGAAAGGTTAGAAGACAACAAATATTTTCAATTTAAAACAATAGCTTTATAGTCGTGAACATGTAGTCTTAAATTCAACAGATAAGAAAACAACTATTTATCGTAATGCGATTTATAAATGCGGCTATGGCAAATAGTCGCATTCTTATATGTTTATGAATGACTTTTAAGAGAAATGAGTAATACATTTATGAATGTAACTATTTACCATAGTTGCATTTATAAATCGTATTTAAGAATACGGATATTTACCACAACCGCATTTATAAATCTATGCACTAGATTTAAGAATGCAACTATGGTAAATAGCCGTTGTTGTATATATTTTTTTTTAGTACAATCTGTTTATTGCTAATTCTCATCTAAATTGACCTGTTCAATTATAACCTAGTCAGACTAATATATAATTTCAGATAATCAAATTTTATATATTGGTAGAAATGTCTTACAAACACTAATAATATATATCTATTTATCTATCTAATTCCTACACTATTCATCAGTTATCCTAGAGTTATAAAAATTTAGGAAATATGTGGACCAAGAATGTCTCACATATGCTATGGCTTCCGAAGACATTGGTCACTCATCCGTGAAGAACTGCATTACAAAATAAGGTTCACATAAATTAGTTTTAAGATAAATATATGTTAAAGAATTATAAAAATAATTTACCATCATGTTACCTCATGTCAATCACTTTTAAGTCCTAGTCTTATAATGATAACCATCCATTGCATAATGTAATAGTCACACTCATACCTTCCTACTTGTTTATTACACTAAAATTCGATAAAAAGTAAAAGTTAATATTGATAAACAATGAAACGAGAAAGAAAAAAATTACAAACCTTTAGTTTTATCCAATTTAAATTTTGAAAATTTGAATTGGATCGACCTTTTAGGATGTTATATCTACACCATGAACTGATTAATACCAAAAACCACATTAGTAGATGCTTAATTAGTAACATACAGAGTTATAAGTTTATAGTGTACTTACCTATCAATGATATTCTTCAGATTTGTGGATGACTTCTTGTGTAGGGAACAGAACCACACAACAGTCTTTTCAACCAATGATAAGACAAGTAACTGCCAATGACCCCTATATCATCCATGAAAAGAGTTAGTAAATATTTAAAACATGAAATAGTAATAATTGACGACTTATAATTAAACTTACTCAATAATATAAGGGCATAAATGAATTTGTTTTCCCTCGTTTTCCAAGGTGTTAGTGATGTATGATTGGGTTTCAACTGCCTTTGTTCGAGTGGGATTAGTATATGCGGGATCTAAGAATCCATACACATTTTCCTTGCCCTCAGTGAGAGAGACTCCATTCAAACACCTACAAGTTATTAGTTAAAGCATAATCAATAATAATTTAACATAAAGTAAATTGAAATATAGGTAAAGATACTTACATCATAAAAAATTGAATTATATTTATATTGAACTCCTGATCCCAAGCTACAAATTCTAACAAATATGACATGTATACGTACAGTGGCAGGTCAGTATTTATTTCAAAAAATGTATCATCCCACAAAACTTCCAAAGGGTCTCAACCAATCTGTCTAGCAGCTACAACTAAGGAAGCTATAGGATCGTCAATTGGAACCTCATGCTTCTTTTTTGGACTTGGTTTCCAACGAGGTATCTACAAAATAAAGAACATTTGTATTAAATTAGATGTAATATATAAATATAAATTAATATAATGAAATGAAATTATTACCGGAGGTTCTAGCATAATTCGAATGAGGTGTCTAGGCCAGACTATGAATGTATGAAATGCATTGACCACAGTTGTTACCTCATTTGAAGGTAGTGGAACACGAGCATCAGGTACTCGTACTCTTTCAACTGTTACCTCACCATATCAGGGGAGAGAGGAACGTTATGTAAGGTTGTGGCCTCTTGATAGACTTTTCCAATGGCCATTACCTCAGGAAGCATGCTGCCTCTACAGTAGCTCACATTGGCTCGTTTGGCCAATGATATCCTCCCTTAATGTTGTAGGATCCGCACAACTCCCCTTTGTGCTCTTGGGAGCGGGACTAACAAGCACCTCAACCGACTCAGCATAAACTTGTTGCGATAGAAACTCTTGTCACAACTCTAATTGCATTCGAGCAACCTTCTTTCTCACCTAATTCTTGACGTATCTTACTCGCCATTTCTGTTTTGGCCTCTTGGGGGGAGGAGGATGAGTGTCGTGGTGTAGCTCCAAAATATAGTTTAATTCCAACCCTTTTTCCAGTTGCACGAACATGACCACAGTGCGTAGGTCGTCCAATTGCTTCAACCAAGATATCCTGACGACCTTCAGGGACAAAATTACCTTGAGAGCTTTCCTCAACCAAGTATTCTTGCAAGAGACCAAAATCATATAAGTTTTTAATATAATTAATGCTTTAAAACAAATGCAAAAGAGGATAAAAAAAACTTACAATTTTTTTTCTGAGACTATCTTTGATTGCTCATAACTAAATGCACCAGACTTTTTAATTCGGGCCATCTTCCATTTTACATGGCGCAAAGGTGGTGATGGAGGAGAAGTGACCCCTGTATAAATATTAGACCCAATCCCTTGTCTGGATTGCTCCTTTTCCACCATCAGTGATTGCTCAAGCTTTCGATACCCTAAACGAGACAGTACATGCGGGCAACATTCTTTAAAGCTATCTCTTGAGCTTTCTTCCGACGATCTTGTCATAAATGAAATAAATAAAGTGACTTAAATAATATTAATTTATTAATGTTATATAAATAAAAATAGTTAAGAAACTTCACTTACCTTCCAAGCTTCACATTCACGACTTTGAACAAAAAGACGTCATGTTTCTTCATTAATATGTTTGTACTTTAAACAAGGATTTTTGCCTTTAAGCTTGCCAAAAATATATTTCATCGTTAATGTTGACTTAAACTGACAAAATTTAAGTCGGATATTGGATGTAATCTTTGATCGAAGCGGTTCCATATTAGGGATTTCAAAATTTGTCTACAAAATAATATCATCAAATTAAAGTTAATCAATGAATATTAAAAAACATTATATTATAACGATAATAATGTAAAGCTTACCCGAACATCCTCCTAGAGCATGTTTCGATCGACCTCTAACACATCATCCCATGAATTAATAAAAAATGGAGAGCCTCTCACGAGAAACAACTCCAAGATAGCTGTTAAACGTCTCAACATTAGGACCAGAAGCCACTCCAGTGTTGACGTCAACGTCAACATGTGTCTTCTCACAAGCAGCACGTCTCAATGAGAGACACTTCAATCTAGTAGGTCCTTTGTTGCCTCGTCCGGATCAGGGTCTGATTGGAGTTTGTTCGTCATCCATATCTCTGTTAAAAACTAGGTAACAAACATTAGTTAATCTGCATCAAAATAAAATCATATAAAACAAATACATAAATTTCTAAATGCGTATTATCAAAAATATTTCTAAATTTATTACCATAGCGGGTTGAATGTTCATATGTAAATTTCTTCATTGTGGTCTTTAGGTTGCATGTACATCATCAACTACATCATCATCTTCATTAATTATCATTGGTGTGAATGAACGGGGGTCACCATTTTCAATATCATCTATGGCCTTCCCTTGTTTTTCCCGTGTAAAACGACATACCAATGTTCTGGCGTAGGATCTTTGACGTAGGAAACCTGAGATGGTTTTTGAACCATTATAAATGGCTCATCTCGATGTCCTATCTTTCGAAAGTCTACTAGTGTGAATCCTGATTCATCAATTTTAACCCCACTTTTATTGTCAACCCATTTACACTTGAAAACTGGAATGGAAAACTTAGTATAATCAATCTCCCATATCTCTTCTGTAAACCCATAGTATGCCATTGATCAAAGTACATGATTTGTATCTTTCGAAGTGGAAAACTGCATTGAATTGGCTTCAAGAGTAACACCAAAATTTTGAACTGTACTCTTTTCATCCATAGACTTGGTGTAAAATATGCAATTGTTCACTTCGTACACTATATAAGAAATGACATCAAACTTCAATCCAGCAGCCAACCAGGTCAAGGTCTTCGATGTTGTTGAATCCTTTAACACCTCGTCTTTAAACCAAGGCATGAAAGTTCTATTATGTTCCATTAAGACCCATTTCTCTGCTTGTCTTGGGTTATTTGCCTTCACAATAGCTTTATAAGCATCTATGTAGGGTATAACTTCATATGTGTTATTCAATATATACAAATGTGCTTGCAAGACTTTTGATCGAGATTTGCTTACAATATGTACACCACGTAAACATTTACTCGTAGAATGTCTGTGGTGGCATGAATTAGCTAAAAGACCTATTGGATTTGCTTTTGACATGTACTATGAAAAAAATTCAATACTTTCTTCAGCTATGTACCTTTCAATCATTGAAGCTTCTGAACAATAATGATTTTTCACATAACCTTTCAAAATTTTCATATACCACTCAACATGATACATCTATCTTAAGTACACTAATCCACACAATCTAACCTCTCTTACCAGATGCACAACTAGATGAACCATGATGTCAAAAGAAGATGGAGGAAAAAACATCTCCAATTCACACAAGATAACAACAATTTCATCTTCAAGTTCATCTAATTTTAATGGATCAATGAATTTACAACAAACGGAAGAGAAGAATGAGCACAAACGATTATGGTATGTCTAACCTTTTTTGGTAAGATCCCACGAATAGCTATCGGCAACAATTGTTGCATCAAGATGTGACAATCATTAGACTTCAACCTAATTAACTTCAAATCTTGCATTGACACTAGGCTTTTCACATTTGAGGACTGTCCTTGTGGCACTTTCACACCCTTTAGACATTGACAAAAACTTATTTTTTCATCTTTTGACATGGTGTAATAGGCTGGGGGCAAATATGTACGCTTACCCATTTCTATCGGTGCCAACTCGCCTCATATGTTTATCTCAATCAAATCTAAACGATCTTTTAGACCATCATTCGTCTTCCCGTTAATATTAAGAAATGTACCAATTAAGCTATCACACACATTCTTCTTAACATGCATTACATCTATACCATGTCTGACTTCTAACCTTGACCAGTGTGGAAGATAAAAAAAGATTGTTTTTTTCTTCCAAATGTTTGTCACAGATGACTTCTTTTTCGGCTTACCAAAGGTGTGGTCTATGTTACTTACCTTTTCGTAAACCTCAACACTAGTTAATGGAGTTGGTAGACTACTGGTCTCTTGATGTCCATTAAAGGCTTTTTTCAACCTCCGGTAAGAATGATGACTTCTAAGAAACTTCTGATGCCGAAGATATACCGTCTTTCTTCCATGTTTCAATTGTTGAGAAGCGGTGTCTTCTTCGCATACTGGAAATGCTTTATGACCCTTAACACTATACCCTGATAAGTTACCATATGCCGGAAAGTCATTGATGGTGCAATAACATGACATGCATCTTGAAAGTTTCATTAGCAAATTCGTCAAATACTTCAACACCCTGATCCCACATTAACTTGAAATCTTCAATTACGGGACTTAGATAAACATTTATGTAATTTCTTGGTTGTTTCGGACTAGATATCATCATAGACAACATCATGTTTTTTCGCTTCATGCACAATCCAAGAGGTAAGTTGTAAATAACTAGTAAAACAGGCCATGAACTGTGATTCGTACTCATATTACCAAACAGATTCATTATGTCTGTAGCTAAACAAAGTTGGATATTTCTTTATCCTTTACCAAACTCTGGAAACTCATCATCAAATTTCTTCCATTGAATAAAATCAGTTGGATGTCGGTACATGCCATCACATTTCCTCTCATCTGCATGCCATCTGAGACTTTTAGCATCGTTTGGGTTTGCAAACTAACGCTTCATCCTTGGAGTGATGGGAAGACACCACACAACCTTCATTGGGGGTCCATGCTTTTCTATCTCTTCAATAATATCATCATCTTTTTGTTTCAATTTATAACGTGATAACCCATGCCTCGGACAACTTTTCAACAATTCAAAACCTTTCATGTATAATATACAGTCATTAGGACATGCATGCATCTTTTTATATTCCATACCCATTGGACAAAGAATCTTTTTGGTCTCATAATTACGATTAGGTAGAGTATTTCCCTATGGAAGCATATCCTTCAACAATTGAAGCAATTTCGTGAAGCTTTTATTAGTCCATGCATTTATTGCCTTCAAATTTATCAATCTTAACACCGCCACAACTGTGTGAAGTTAGTTGATCTAGGATACAATGAAGTCTTTGCATCGCTTGACATACTTCCATATCCATACGCTTCTAGAAAAGACTCAGCTTCCACATCACGAATCATGTCCTCCAATCGATCATCATCTACATCATCATGTACTGCATCATCAATGGTGGACCCCACATATTCTTCAGTTACGGAAATACGTGGTAAATTTAATAATTCATCATGCCTTGTCCAAGTTGTATAAGATCGAAGAAACCCATCACATAGAAGGTGCTCATTGATTTTCTTAACATCGAGTATCCTTCCATTCAAACAGTTAACACACAAAAATCTACTCTTTGCTCCATCATGACCACGATTATTCGCGTTACGTTGCACAAATTGTATAAATTCGTACTCATCACTTATGCGAACAAAATTAATCCAATTTCGATCCATTCTATTATGTAATAGTCATTCATGTGTTTTCTAATGAATGTTCTATCTCACATTTGCCAAGGGTCGAACACCCCCGAACTCAATACCAACATGTATCAATTGTCGAGGGTCGAACACCCTTGGACTCAATACCAACATGATAATTCTATTATAAACTAACAACTAACATAATATAAATTAATAATAAATACAAATTATAATAAATATACACATTAAAAATCATTAAATTAATTATAAATATTAAATAGTATAAATCTATCTACCATCTAATAATATAATAATTTCATTCTAACCTAAAAACAAAAATAATATAAATTTTAAAAAATACAAATTATAATAAATAAAAAATAAACAAATTCATAACATTAAAAAAAATCAAAATAATTTAAAACACCACCAACCTTGTGCGTGAAGGCAACGGTGGTGGTGAAGAGTGGCTCGTGATTGACAACAACGACGGCGACAGCAGCAACGAAGCAAAACAAAAACTCAAACAAGCAACAACAAAGGCAATGAAACAGTGGTACTTCGAGGAATGTAAGAAAACAAATAAGAGAAATGAAAAAAAAGTTATAAACCATTGGTGAAGAAGAAAATGAGTTGATCGAAACGAACTTACAATGGCACTAGAAGACAATGAAGCTCGCAAAAGAAGAGAGGAACACCAGAGCAGAAATAGAGAGAAAACGCGAAGCGCCAAGAAGAAAGAAAGTATAAAAGCGTAAGTGGTGCGCTTCAGAGTTAGGGTAAAGAATGATTTAAGAATGTGGTTATTTGTAATAACCACATTCTTAAATCATGCGCTTTGATTTAAGAATGTCGTTATTACAAATAACCGCATTCATAAATGAAGTTAATTTAAAAAATTCACCGTGTTTTGAATGACAATGTCTAACCATAAAAACACATTAAATAAATAGTCGTTGTTTTTATATTTTGCACTAGTGATGCTTTCTTACCCTAGGGTAAGGGATATGTGATTATAGAAAATCGACAAACTTTAATAAAATTGGGAGAAAAATCTAGTGCTTAAAAAATCTTTATAACCCTCTCAACAAAAAAATCTTTTTTAGAACTTGAAAAAAGGGAATTATTTTTATTCAAACATCTCCTTTCCTTTTTTTGTTTGTCTACTTCCATTTTTTATTTTGAATACCGATACTAATTACATAAAATTTTTGGGATATACAGAAATATTGATAGCACTTAAAATCAATTTTTACCATTTTTATAGGGTTAAATATGTTTTGGGTATTGTATTATATATAACGCGAAATTGATTTTTATACTTGTAGTAACAAACTATTGGAATAAGTTTTTATGAGTGTTTCTTTTTCTACATGACAAACGAATTTTCAGTCTGGATTATATTATAATATTATAACATTCACGTTAACTATGAATCAACATGAACATCCCGAAAACATGTTAGGTACAAAAAAAATTAACAATGACCAATTTCAATAGTTTTCTTATTACAAGTATCCAAGAGTTCACGTGAAAGTACATGAACAACAAATATATTTAACCAATTTTTATATATTATGTTAGAAATCTTATATTAATTAAGAATGAGATTAAATTATAGTATAAAGATATTTTGTAATTTTTATTTTATAAATTATTTTTAGAAAATTAAATTAAATATAAAATTATTTATTAAAATGACATTAGTCATTTAAAATATATTTTAAGCAAGTTTTGATATGGTAGTGTCTTTTAGATCTTTTACTAACTAGAAATAAGGGTAGATTATGTAAATCTTGCATGTTAAATATTTGTTATAAGTGGGACCAGAAAACTTAATTTGTAAGACATGTACATCCCAGCTAATTGTTTTCTCGAAGTTTATTTTTGTTAGATCTGATGAGTTGTTTGTTTGTAAAGTGCAAGATTCTTTTTCGTCTCAACCACCGGAGGACAGTTGCATGTATATGTTGGTTGTTGCAGTGCCCCAATCAAAGTTTAAAACTGACAAAATTAGTTTAACTCCTTTTGTCGGCGAGATTCCCTCTCTAATCAAATACAGGGTACATATTCATCAATACATGTATTCATCATTCAATCAATTCATTAAGCTGTAAATGTATATACCCAGTAATTTATCTCATTCTTCTCGCAAACATTAGATGCATGTAAGTATTTTACTTTTCCTAATCGAATTTAAAACGGATTGAATATTATATGATTTTTTTTTCTAAAATCATTACATTTATACCAATTATTAAGATTTTAACTCAATCTTATAAAATCAGTTTACAAGATCAGATTTGCACGCAATTATATACTATAAAATGTCCTTATATCTAGTTGATGTGGAATCTCTAACCCACTCTCTCATGTTCGATAACCTCAAACTCGTACATGACATTATATATTATGGTTGGTCTGATAATGGCCTGATAACAGATAGTCTGATCAGTCCAACAAACTCTTGATAGAATAGATTATAAATTACTTTGATCCCAGATTGAGAAGTGAATTTTAAGTTTAACTCAACTTTAGATGCTGATTGCATCCAATCAGTTATGTACTATGAAATGTCCTTATCTCTAATCGATATCCAATCGTTTATGTACTATGAAATGTCTTTATCTCTCGTCGATGTGAGATTTCTAACACAATTTAATCATAATCATAATTATAAGTAATAATTAATACTTTCATAGTAATTCCTTTTTAATAGAATTTATTCTATATCTAAAATAACATACTTAATAATTATTTTCCTAGACTATTTAGTTATGAAATATGTCTACTACTTAAGTTACTCAATGTTGTTTGGTAAAAAAAATAAAAATAAATAGCTATTAAATTTTGATCAATTATATTATTTGTTTTGTAGAACAAATTCATCAAACACTCTTTATAAAACATCTTTTGCTTACTTTTACATTTCATTCATTATCTTATTTTATGTTACTAACTTTCCTTTCTCTAGATCTATTTGCTGTACACTTTATTACAAATAGATTTTTTTTTTAATTTTTTTTAGAAAACAATTGCAAAGTTTTCTAGGAATAATAGTGTTCAAGAAATTGTTGCCAATTGTTTTGGCAAAAAATTTCTGCCAATTTTCCTGCACACGGACTTATTATTTATTTATTTTATTAGTGCTTGTGACTTCAAAATAGAAGAAAAGTGGTAGATTTTTAATTTTTTCTTGAGAAATTATTTTAAAATATTATTTTTAAATTTTACGCCAAAATAAAAATAAATATTACTTTATTAAAGTGGTTATAAATATCTCATTAAATTTCTTGTATATTTTAACTTGTATTTAGATACGTGAGACTTTTTTCAAAATTCTTAATTTAAATATTTATTTAATCAAAATATTATAAATTTTATTTTCATATATATTTATTTATAAGTGATATAATTAAAAGTTATCATAAGTAATAAATGTTATAATAATATTATTAATTCATGGGTAAATAATTGATTCAATATAATGAGTATTGACATATTTCGTTTTTAGTATGTGGTGTTATGAACTGTTCAGTTTAGGAATGATTCATTAACATTATTGATAGGATGGAGACTAATCTTAAGATAAGATTTGATTGATAATCAAGTTTATTTAACAGGTGAATCACAAAGATGCTTTTGAGGCATTTAATTAACGAATGTTAAAAAAACCTTTGTTATTTTGCTGAGGTTTTAAAATAATCCTTTGAAAATTAACTTAGCTTAAAAAACCTCAATTATTTTGTTGAGGTTTTAGAAAAACCTCTATTAATTAAATCAATTCCTAGGGTTATATTAACCTCCGCTAAATAACCTCCATTAAAACCTTTTCTTTTTATAGTGTCAAAACTATAGACAATGTGTGCATAGACTACAACTCTAAATTTGTTGCCTAAGACTTTTAAAAATCATTGTTTAAAGACATTTTACAATAGTGAGGTTGTAATAGGTGAGTTAAAAAGTTTCATAATTTGTTTGATATATCTTGTAAACTTAACATACAATTCAATAATTGTTTTAAAATGGAATTGAGACTTACAACTTATAATTTGATATACATGCACATTTATTGATATCTCAATAGCATCATATGTAATTAGACCCTAATTTGTTGAGTTTAGGTTGGCGATAGTAAAGTTTTTTAATATTGTGGTGTTTGGAAGGTCCAAAGTAGTGTAGACTTTCCCCTTGAGGAGACTAAAGGTGCAGTTGTATGGATCTAAAATAATTTAGGAGATGCACATTGAAATTGGACACCTTCGCCGAATTCTATAATTTGGCCATTTGTAAAAAGGACGACAAGATAAAAATTAACACTAAAATGAATATTAGGAACAAAACCACTCAAAACGATGCTCATATTATCAAATTCTAGGACACACAAGAAATCATTATCCCAACAATCTTAACCTTCAGTACTCAACTTCACATAATGAATTATGTTGTATTTATATAATATATCATTATCATTAATGAATCAATAAATCATTTGCTTCTCCACATCCCTTTAATTAAATACCATATTTATATATTTAGTTTTATTTGTTAATTTATCTAATTCTTTAAGTTATTATGGATATTATTATTAATTAATTAATTAAATTCGAAATCATTATAATTTCGTACATATATATTTTACATTTTCAAATTTTTACAAAATTTATATTACAATCTTCAAACGTCTTCCACCGTATTTATTATTGTACCGACCAGGTCATCAGGTGTGATGACATGGACAAAAGAAAAGTAGGTGGTCCAGAAGTCAACACAGTCGCCGTATGTAGAAGCGGCGTTCTGCAGTATACATAACCGGTTACCGCCAAGATGAGTCATCGCCCAAGAGAAGGACATCGCCTAAGCAAGACGTCGCCCAAACGAGACGTCGCCCCAGT
>Ga0123342_1003827_pt1 | contig 23658 bp, 12 predicted proteins | sample Turbeawhitnodule_FD_89960 | JGI IMG/M metagenome (GOLD analysis project Ga0123342, IMG submission 89960) | Root nodule microbial communities of legume samples collected from Mexico - Turtle bean Mexico white nodule | ecosystem: Host-associated > Plants > Roots > Nodule | place: Mexico: Nepantla... | reverse complement strand
TGGTATAGAGATAGAGTAGAGGGTATCACGAAAACTTAGATACTGTAAGAGAGTATCACATAAACTTTAATAATTTTATTCACATAAATCACTACAAAAATATATATATATATATATATATATATATATATATATATATATTACCACTATTTTTAAAATATATTAATTATTCAAATTATTAATAATATTAATTATTTTTATTATTATTATAATTATTAATATAATTATATATACAATATACAAAATTAATATATTAAATATTACAAAAAATTATGAAACAAAAATATTTAATAATACTATTAATAACAACGTATAATTATAAATAATGAAAATAATAAAATAAAATTATAATATTAAAAAACATATATAATTATATAAATAAAAAATATGTATAATTATTATTATTATTTTTATAAATTTTAATATATTTAATAATATTATTTCAATTAAATACAAAATTATTTTATTATTTTTATTTTTATTAAAAATTAGTATTATATATTACAAAAATTTAATTAACTCAAAATTACAAAAAAAAAAATATCATAATTCATTATTTAAATTTTTTAATAACAAAGATAAAGTTATAAACTTACATTTTATATTTTTAAAATAATTTTTAAATTTTCTACCAATTATCAAATCATTCACAAACTTCAATAAATCATCCTGGCAAATCCACTGTAACATCTCTCAATCTAAAACAATCTCACACATTTTCAAATTTTCACAAATCCACTTTTTTTTTTCCTCTCCCACAAATCTATTATGCAATCTAAACACAATCTAAAATTGAATGAATAAGTGTAGATACACTTTTGATGTTTGGATATGGATTATTATGATGAAAATACTATAAATCACTTGACACCATTTTATAGTAAAAAATAAGGAAGAAAAAGCAGAAATCATTCTCCAAATCTTCACCAAATATAAAGTATTGGAGTTCATCAAACTTTATTCAAACCATAAACAAATAAGATATTTATTATTTTTTTATTTTACATTACCATTTATTTATATATATATATATATATATATATTATACATATTTCATAATTGATTAAGTCAAAATTCATCATATTATATTTTTGAAAGGATATAATTGATTATTTCTTTACATGTTTCATTATGTCCATTTAAAAAAAAATAACAATGTCTAATACATGATGCATTTTTTATAATTAAGTTGTATGTTTAATTTTATTTTATTTTTTAAAGGAAATTTGATACTAGCTGGAATTATATGATTATAGTCTATATTTTATTCTTTTAAATGGATACAATTATTTCCAAACATTATGCTTTCTTCATTTTTTTTTCAAAAAAACACTACTTTTCACTTTAATTTTCTTTTCTTTTCTTTTGTTTCATTTTTACATTAAGGAAATTTTTATTTCAAAAGTCATAATATAGATTTTTAATTTACTTTGTGGATTCCACTATTGACTTTGTAAAGCAGAAATGCAATAATAAGATAAGGAATTTGGCAACCGCGACTCTAAACAACGTGCTTCAGGTGATTTTTGGTTTATTCGTAACAATAATATTTTTAGTTTTTCAAACATTGGTTGACACATAGATATAGTATATTATTATGAATAGATTTTATAAAATTAAATTAAGTTTAAACTTTATTTTTTAATATAATATTAGAATATTTTAAAAACAAAAGTCTATCAACAACATATCATTACTAAACTACCATAAATATATAATATCAGGTAAGAGTTGATCGGATGAAAAAATGTATTGAAAATTCTACATTAATTAATAAAAATATTTATAATATAATAGGTAAGTAAATACAAATTTTCAATTTTCATAATATACCAATAAATATACAAATCTTCAAATTTTTCAAATTTTATAAGAATGAGTTAAAGTTTAAGTTAAAAGATAGGTAAGTTCCACAACTTATGGTATCTTTCATGGTCGTAATGGTGAATTTTCTGGAGGCTTTATGAATTTCTCGTATTTATTATGAACAATAAATGTGAAATGCGTAACCCTTTTAGAAATAGTAATGCCTTGAAATTGGGCTCATAAGTTCTGATTTGACCCCTCACCGACTATTTCTATATTACATAAAACTTGTATAGAAAATGGCAATTTAAGTCTTAAACTTTGTTTATTAACACTAGAGAAAAAAAATTGATAGTAATTTTCTGAAGTTACACAATTAGAGGATAAACAGTTCAAATTGTCTGTGAAAGTTACATAGGTTCAAAAATGTGTAAAAAGTTGTGTAAACCAAAACATGATATTCACTTTTGTTAAAAGTTAAAGATTTTTTTTGTTTGTTTAAGAGATAAACTTTTGTCTATGATTTGATGAAAACAATTCCAGAGACCAAGAAAATGAAGACAAGAGAAAAAAATGTCACATCACAGGCATTACCTACCTCCTCATTAAGCTGTGACCAACTTCAAATACACTGCACTGACCATATGATTAGCAACAGAGAGGTTATGTCTAACATCTCAACTTGGCAGATACTAATGCTCCAAGTGAAGTTTCAAACCCTTCAAAATATCCATCAGTTCAGCTCAAAAGCCACATTTCTTAGTAGGCCAATGCAGAATTCATTGTGAAAAGGTTTTGATTTTGACAGCAATAGAAAGGAGCAAGAGAAATGTATATGCCAAAATGAAAAACGTTGCAGAAGATTTATATGTACCATTCTATATAAACAAATACCACATTTGTTCTTTTAATGGTACATGGTAAGAAGTTTATCTGACATGCATCCAACTACAGTGCATAGCCCTCCGAAGAGAAAACAAATGCCTGTGACAAACAACTAAAAAGAATCCACCCTATGCTAACTTATGATAAATATTAAAATACCATGAGACTTTGACAGTGTCACATGCCAATAAACACTTGTCTTGGACCTAGAACTTGAGCACCACCAACCATGACATGTATATATTCCACACTTCTCAAAAGTAACTGACGCAAGAATAAATTCAATGAATGTATTAAGTTTGCAAGGGAAAAAAAAAGGGTTGGTCTGAACAAACCTATTCTCAATACCCCCAACTATATAATTTTTCTCTTTTAAAAGTTCCTCATTCCAGCTTTGTCTCCTGTCTGTTCAGGAAGAAAAAGGTAGGGACAAAGGGGGAGGAAAAACCAGCAGAGTGCTAACCAGCAAGAATTGTTAGCATATTCTTTCATAGCTTGCACTGAATGAGACATGTACTGGAAGATATTCCCAGCAATCAATAGCTGGAGGACCACAATACTCATCATCTACGCCATCAACCAAGGACAACTTTCAGCGACCCGTCTTTGCACGTTTCATTCCACTAGAGTTGAATGGGGACACACTACCACTTGGCCCGGGACTCTCTTCTCTGAAATTTGAATTCAGCATAGCTAGTTCACGCAACTGCTGCCTCTTGATATAGTCCTGTGACTCCTCCTGCATATCAAAATTCATATCCATCACAAAATTTCTGTGCTCTTTGTTTCCATGAATAAAATGGGTGTGCAGAAAAGAATAAAACAGATCTACAGTGTTTTAAGATGTTCTCCACATGTGGAGAGTTTAAGGCCACTTACATTACAGTTAGGAGTAATTTTGACAGAATCATTGATAGGAAACAAGGAAAAGAAAAGTGTAAATAATCAAATTTCCAATAGAATCCTAACAAATCAACCAACATGGATTTGACTCTTGCAAAGTGCAAGATATTTGCGAAAATAAATGAAGGTGGAAAATGTCCTATGTATACCCAATACCAATACCAATACCAATATGCCAGCATACAATACCCAGATTTTTTTAAAATTAGAACAACTATGTTTTAATATCCCCTAATGCTTCTTTTCTCCTATCTTACAAGCTACTACTACTTTGAACAACCTTTTTCTGTAACATGTTTATAAGGGTAAGGTAAAGAAAGGCCACCTATGGTCTCAGCCTGTTGCAAGCTCAGATAAGGTTGTGTTAAGCATTTGGCAACTAACTCAGCAGTATAAGACAGGATCACGTAGACTTTGACGAGTCGAATGTGTGATCCATATGCAATCTCACCCAGTGGGATAAAGCTTTGTTATAGTTGTTGTTTATGAGGGAAAAATATATTTTGACATAACAGTACAAAGATAGGTAGCTACACTTTCTTGTAAGATCACACAGAATCCTTTTTTTTTTGGCAAATTGTGATAATCAACTAATATGGATGCGCATGAAGGAGAAGTGATCAATGTCTCGTGTCATGACAAATACAATACTCTGCATAAAATATTTCTTTTCAAATAAATTCTTGTAAATGTATCTAGGCCATGCTATATCATGAATTCTTATGGATTTCCCATATCCATGTACCCATATTGTATGGTACCTGTGATGTATTAAGTATGCTGGCTTCAGAAATCAATTGTTATCAACTCACCTACTTTACTAAAATCTGGCATGTCACATCAAACAATTAAATGGTGGGATATGCAGAGAAACTAACAATCCAAATTAGGAGTTAAGAACAATAGAGATAAGAGGCCTCTTTATGTTCTCTGTTCGGAAAAGTGAAGTTAAACAGCAGTTAGTACACTCTGCATAACAGATAGAGATATAGGGTGAATGAGCATACCACAGGCTTGAGCAGTTCTTCAATAATTTCCTGAGCCTGCCTGAGCCTTATTTCAACAACATTGGCAGGTAAGTCAGCCTCAATCAAAATGTGTAGTGGTTCATTGAGATGCTCATAGCCTGGTCTTCCTCTTAATTTCTCCTCCTTAGATTGAAAAATAAAAGTAATCTCAGTGGATACAAGTACGATTGAGTGTATAGATCAGTCATGAATGCACCACCATACTTTTTACAGAATTTGCAAATAAGACCTAGAAAATTATGCTTATCTTCATTACCTTGTCTGGATCCTTTATTGATCCTTTTCCTCTAATGTACACGCGACAACCAGTAGTAGCTTCTACACGTTTCAAAGAATTTCCTCTAGGCCCCAGAAGCCTTCCAACAAAATTAAACTGATGCAATAATGAACAACATACTTTTATTACTTAAATATGGTAGATCCTTCAGTTCTAGAAAAGATAAAAGCAGCTGTCTGATTAAGTTATCAAACGAGTTCGAATAACTAGCCTTTGCATAAAAGCTTACGTTGGGATATGTATCTACTGGAATTTCCAAGCGCAATATCCTCTTAACAGTGAATGAACTAGGACTTGCAGGTGCACTTTGCCAGTCCATTGTCATTCCAGGGGGTCCACATAACCTCTGTTTTTTACAGCGAAAGCAATGTTTATATATAAAAGTTAGAAATAACCATGTTAAACAACAAGAACAAAAGATAAATTAAGTTCTATAAACTTAAATCAATAAGCAGCTAGCATTTTCAATCCCATGAACCAACAAATCAGGAAATTCTACAAGTTTGAATGAATGAGAGAAGCAAACAGATGAATATGCAGAAAATGCACTGGAAGAGGCAACTGTCAAACTTTTCTGCTAGTCAGATGGTCTAATACTTTACAATTCATGAATAACACAAATACAGGATCAATCAGATTTTATGTTGGATATCATGGCCTACCTTAATTATGCAAGGAAGACACCATCGTCAAATTGTTAGCAGTACAAAATTATTGGTTGAAAGAGAAGACTCAATCCCTTAGTCTGCTTGAATCAGATTCAAACAGAGTCTAAGCTTATGTATCAAGCATCGATGCACTAGTATATACATATTTCTGCCAATCTTACATAATGTAAAAACTTGTATCCCATTGTTTTATGCAAGTTTATGCCTTGTCTAGAGTGTTAACATGAACAACTAATTCTAAAACACATAAAAACATATAAAAACAGCTGATATGTAAGATAGACATGTACGAACACATAAGACAGAAGATCATCATCATTAAATGACAAAACACCATCATCATGGGACAAAGCAGGCATTGATGTGACTCAGTGAGTTATGTGTCTGACATCAAATATTGACACATGAAATATTGAACAATAAGCTAATGCCAATATGTAAGACAGATCTTTGACTTAGATCACACCACCAATTGAATGCCTTAGTTTTTATATGGGTGGGAATTCCCTCTTTTTATTCAGGATCTCAATCATAGAGTAAGGGTGCACTTAGAATTGGGGTATCATATGACATAAGCGCTTGGGTAAGACTTTAGGAGAATCTATAAAATAGTTTATACGTCCGTAAGATTATCTCAATATGCTCTTCAGGATAGCTTGTAGAAATGACTTACAATTTCAATGAAATTTTTTTAAGCCTATTTCCTCTTCAAATAAAACAATAAGTTATATCTAAGTGATTACTTGAATTGTTTACCTAAATCCATCCTAGATGTGGAGTATGAAGCCCTTAAGTCCTATATGGGTAAAATTCTCCAAAATCAGTTATTGGAGAACAAAATGGAGGAGGTAAAATGAATTCAGTTTTTCCCGTAAGCTAGAGTCAATTTATGCATATAACTTTTGTAGAAGCTCTTTCATTTAACTTCTCCACAAGCTAAAACGCTAAAGTTGAATTTAGTTTGGGAGAAGCTAAATTCATTTTACTTACTTATTTTCTTATCTTAGAAATATTTATCAAGAAATTTATGCAATATTGGCCTAACTGGTTTGTTTGGTCTATTTGTCTATCTTCTTTGATAGAGATAGCAGGATTCCCTAGCACCCTCTGGAGTCTGTACTTGTTAATCTTACTCCCAATTCCTTGACCAATCTCTTAACAAAAAGCTTTTTTCTGGAAATCACAATCTATGGCATTTTTTAAGGTGAATCATTTATTTTGATTGTGATACATAATAGGATAGGATTAATATGAATTATATATACTCTGGCTATGAGAAAAACAGACTTTTATTTCTGTGGGGTCAACTGAAGAATATTAGTAGTAGAGGCTTTTTGGTATTTTTAGTGAATTTGGGTTTGTACACAAGTCTGGAACGTTCTTTATTTTTTCACTTCAGAGCCTTGAGAGATTTAAGGAGGGCAAGGGTCTTTCGCAACATGCAATGTTTACTGCTATTTGGTGCCTATGGAAAGAAAGGAATGTCAAAACTTTCACCCGTAGTTACTTGCATTGTCATATTTTATGGGATAAATAGGTTTTCTAAAAAAAATTAGCTGATGGATAACTTCAAGGAGTGCACCTTTGGTGGATATTCCAAGGTAGAGCTTAAATGAAATGATTCCTTATCTTAGCCTTTTTGGGTCTCTTTTAGGAAGATAAAGCAACATCCACTCTTGTACTCTTCTCTAACAAACTATATCTATTCCCACACGTAAACACACTTTTTCATGCAAATGTTTGGTTTTATTGTGATATTTTAAATCTCTAACAAATGCATGGGGCTTAAACTTCTGTAGTGCCCACTCATCTCATTTAGTAATCCTGGTTTTCAATATTTTCCAGTAATTCAGAGTATGTAGTCAAGCACCTCATTTCATGTCACACCTGTTTTCAAGAAACTGCTTTGAAGAACAAAAGAGAAGGTATTGTACTTGTTGTGGCCTTAAAACCTGACCTTATGGTATTGTAATATTAGTTTGTTACTATTACTGTTATCATTAAAAAGAGAATACATGGATTTAGTGTACATGAGGCATCATGAATAGATGATCCAAAATAATGAGAACAGCATTATATAATCCATGTAGTCAAGCTCACTTTGCAGCAAGAATAATGCTTGATAGTTGTTGATGCTGAATTCAAGGAATAAATGATGAATATTTTATAAAATATCTAATGTTAGGAATTAGACTAGACAAACATTGTAGGCATTTATAACAGCTAGTTACTACATAGTATCCAAATGCTCATGGACACATATATGTATGATATACTCAAATAATCTAAGGAAAAAAATGAGGATATAAAGTTCAGATGCAACAACTGATAATTTAAAGGCAGTTACCTCCTGCTGAAGGCTATTCCATCCACCCAACCCTGTTCCACTGACATTGGACATAAGGTTTGAAGAAGCCATGGGACTAGGGCTTCTGTGCCGCAGTCTATCGAAGTCACCAAAACCTTGGTTGGATAACATTCCAGAGACTCTTAATATTTCTGCACATAAAAAAAATATTGAAATGAGAAACCAAGGAATAATGTAAAAGATCAAGACATATTGAGTGATGAATTATCTCAGAAAATATTTCATTCAAATGTGGACATCGTTTGCAATAAACTATATCACAGAAAGACTTGTATTATCTGACAGTCCAATAGGTCTGGCTTTTCTGCAATCTTAAATGAAACTGTCTACTCGATCAATGACTGAAGGAAGCAAATCGACAAGCCTTAAATATTTATAAGGAAGTCTACCGAAGTCAACAGTCCCAATGTTAATGGCACCAGCCTTCTACACGTTATTTACAAACCAACCTCTTCTCCAAGCGTGAAAAGCCATGCCAAACACTTCAAATCAGACATTTTCAGTTCTTTTTACATTGAGAACACCTTCTAGAGAGTACATGCTTTGCAAATATGAGATTTTCCTTGAAGTCCTCAAGTTAAAAGAATGCATAATCTGTGCAAATTCAAACTAATCCCACGAATAGATATTCAGGACTATGAAAATCACAGAAATATCATATCTCTGCAATCAAATTAATCCCCGGTTCCATAAGCTTAACACTCTGAAGGTACATTTCATCCAACATTCAGACACCATCCAATAGGGATACATATAAACAAATTTTAATTCAATTTGAATGTCTTCTTTGATGAAAAAAATCAGCATCAAGTGAAGTGCAAAGGGATGGTGCAACCACAATGACGACAGATGACAGGAAGAGGAATCAATGCACGATCAACTCTATCGTTGGTGTCCATTGTCCAAGACTATTGACACAGATAAAAGGTTTGTGACACGATCTGACACACACACACATCAAGCATGCTTCCATAAACAACAAGAGTGCAAAAACAATAAGGGATAGATCCACAAACAAGAAAAGACCTTGATTTAGGAGGCGGCTGCATATGGGAAGCGCTTGCATGAAGGGTCCAAGCTTCTGATGTTCTGCCAGCAACTCTGATAGGTACTGACTGCAAAAACAACAACCACCCTTTACCTTTCTGAATCAAGAACACACAAATTCGTCCAAGACAAATCACACAGACAAGGCCAAATCCAAAGGGTGTTCCACCAAGAATCCAAGATTGTGTCTTTTTTTTTTCAGTTTTGATCTCAAAAACATCACAAGAAAAACTAAACCAACCCACCTGTCGACGTCTGGATTGCTCCTAATCTGAGGAGAAGCAGCTCTAGCAGGAGAGAAGTTGGGATTGTACAAGCCTGACATGGCTCACCTTTTCTTAGTTTTCCTGAAGGATTGGAAGAAAAAACCACCAGCCTCCAAAAAAAAGTTGAAAAAGAAGGTTTAGTTGGTGTAGTTCTAGCAGAAGAAAAAGGGGATACAGAGCACCATCAATTAAGGGGGGTCTGTAATAAGGAGAAAAACGAAAAAGGGTGGACAATTCTCTCTGAATTTTACACAAAAGGAAGCAACAAATAATTATTTATTTATTTCCTTTTTCTTTCTATTCTCTCTCTGTCTTAGTCTTAATATTTCTCTTTTTCTGCCTTTTTTTCTAAACTAATATATTTTCCTTGTCCACAGGCTGCCTCGTAAAAAACAAATACAAAAACAAAAAAGTCGAAGACAGTGTCCTGAATTGGAAGGGATCTTTATAAGGAAACAACAGTAAGCAGCTAAAGTCTAGGCAGTAAAAGGTTACTAGATTTTGTCTGTGGCAGTAAAAAACTTTCACTGTGACCAAGGAAGGAAAAAAGTGTATTGTTTTCACATGTAAGATCACTAAATTACAAAACACAATACAACTATACATACAAAAAGCTTGAACTTTGTATAGCTGGTTAAAGTGGATCAGTTTTCATGGTATGAAAGTGAAGTGGTTAAGGTAACGTAGGTTTAACAGGACTGGCAAAAGGTAAAGGGCATATAAGGTAGAAGAAAACAACAAATGTAGACGCGTGTTAGGCATGCAGAGAATCATAGTGTAATCTAATCAATCTAATGTGTTGTGTATGCAAATACTACAAAGAAACTTTAGGCCTAACAGTGTTTTGGGAGAAGAGAGAACGCAAAATGTGAATGAATCAATGGCCACGATAATGATGTTTGCCAACGCGGTCTTAGCTGGACCGTAACACTGTACACTCTCTCACAAATCTACCTCACCATACACACTCAACTACGTCGTTTTGAACCTCCAACTTCAATCCTTGTTTTTCTTTCCACATTATAATAGTCCCACTTGAATAATGTTACCAAATTCTTGTTCTTCAGTTAAATAATGTCATCATTGAATTGTCCTTCTATTTTCATTCCACACCCTTCTCATTTTCTCATCACAGTTCCAATTTTTGTTTCTCAAATCCTCATAACATACCAATTCTTTCATTAAAGTTGACTTTGCATTTACAGTATCATATGCATTTCCACCTACCTATAATAAATAACCCTATCTGCTGTTGTATCTGCTGTTGTTAACTAGCCATTTTTGTTGCTCTGATCCATACTATTTATTTAAAAATGAAGATGGTGTGGAACACACTGTCTCCTCTATTCACCATAAACCATTTTCCATTTTCTGTAACACTCCAAACTAAATTTCTCTTTTTACCCTTTTTCATTACAGTTTTTTCAAGGTCTATGAAAGGTGTCAACAAAACTTTGACTCCCTTCTACGACGAGTTTCATGTAATAATTCACAATAAATGCTCCCTATTACTTTTGCTCGAGTATATACTATTTACCTACCTTTTTTCCTTCTTTTCGTAACTTTGCATTTATTTTTCTAGATGTCGTATATGATAAGGATAAATAAATCTATCTGCATAAATAAAACTTCCAAAGTTATCAATGTACCTAATCCTTCAAATTCTTTTTTCAATATTCCCAGTGATTAATGTTTTCATGTGGGTAATTATCATATCAAGAGATCAAATCTCAGAGATTGAGATATCTAGCAGGGCATTTACTGGTTTTCCTTTTTCTGAGAAATGAATCCGTAGAAATACTAATTACGTAGTTTAGATGGGTGTCTGAAGAAAGTATTGAGATTTGAATATTAAAGATGAAAACAAAAGATGGTAGGGGCAGAGTAGGGAAAAGAGGTTGGTGTTGTAAACGATAGAAGTGTCCACAACCACAACAAGACAATACAAGGTGGGCCATTGTTTTAACTGAATGCTTCACTGCCTCTGACTCAATTGGCCGTAGGAGAAGAATCCTAAGATGTTTTATGCAATAAAATAGAAAAATACACCATTTTCTTTTGCCCCTTTGATTCCTTTCTCCCACAGGGCATGTGTGTGTTTCAGTCTTTCTCAAACCAAAGCAAAATAATAATAATTCACAATATTGTATTTTCTTTATAAGGGTGGCAAAATGGAGGGAAAAAATTCATGGACTTTTTAGTTAAAGGGGAAAAAGAATATTTCTTTGTTATTTTTGGTAATAAAAAATAGTAGGGAGGGGATGGTCCATTGGTCCCAATCTCACCAGGCAAATTGTCACACATATATTACACAAATAAATGTTCCTTTTTCTTTCTATGCATTTCATGCTATTTTTTTATTAACTTGTTTGTTTGACAAATTGAACATGAACTTGGTCAAGTGAAAAGTACTATAGTTTACATGTTTTTCAAGTGAATGAGAAAGATGGGTTGGGGTTTGATTAAAAAGATAGAACATAATAGAAGAGAGTGATCCCAACTAACAATACACTTTTGTTTGAAGAATTAATAGGATGAGTGAAGAAAAAGTGTCTAAACAAAGTTTGGCTTCAGAATATTCTGACAAGATTCGGACATGTCATGTCTTGCCAATTGAAATAGGTTGTGGTCAGAAGTAGCATCACTACTCAGTGAAAAAACTAACATTTTTTTACTTCATGTGTTCTTTGGTTTGCTCCTTATTTTTCATTCTTGGTTGTTTTTGTGTTTATTAATAATTTAAAAATGGTTTTTCTTCAATTAATAAAAAGTTGTTTCTGATAACCACAATTAGTTCTCAGAAGCCATGTTGCTTTAAGGATTAGAACTTGCTGAGATTATTTTGGCTAGCATATTTTAGTTTAATCACGTTACTGATTAATATAGATTTACGGCCTACAAAAATCATGTTAGTCAATACAATCAAATAAGAAACCTGAATGAGAAATAACTAATTCAATGATTTTCGTAAACAAAAACGAGAGAAAAAACAACTCTTCATCTTTTTTGACTTTTTAATGAAATTCTTTGTTAGTGTCACTAAAAATAAATTCTAGAACAAGGCAAAATTTTCCTCCATTTCCATCTCCTTATATTTCTATTGTTTCTCCAATTTCTCCAATATTAATGTTTAGAAGTCGGTTTTAACATTTTTTTAAATTTTAAATAACTTTAAATAAATATAATCTCACATTTTTTAAATAATTTTAGTACACTCTTGTACTCGTATTTTCATTCTTCTTCAGTTGCAATATTTTTTAGTGTGTGTGAGAGAATTGATGTCATTGTATTATATGTTTTCTAGGAGATAAATTAACTTAAATAACTTAATATTCTTATTTATCTTTTTTTAGTATTTAAAATAAATGTATAAATACCTTTTTAGTCAATACATTTAGATCAATATTCAATTTATTACATTGGTTTTTTAAAAGAATAATTTGGTCTCAAGTTTTTTACAAAAATATACAATTTGGTCCCTTTTATTAAATTTTCACCAACGATGTTAACTTCTAATGATGTGGTGGTACACAATGTGGAACAATATTGCATAGGTGGAGTCCACATGTTATCCACGTAAGAATCCTAAGTCTCTCCCCCTCTCGTCACTGTAACAACCTTGTGCCTCCATGTCGTCGACTCAGCTCTTGTCTTCACACTGCCGATGCAGTCCTCGTTGTTGACCTCGGCCTTCGTCGCCTTTGTCGCACGCATATCCTTTGTTAATCCTTGTTGTGATATGCATCATTGAGTCTTTGGTCACTCACAAGTTGACTGTTATCTATCTTTTTCAATCTCTCCTTTTGTTGAATGTTATACAATAGCACCAAAATCAAATTCATAATGTTTTGCAATACCCTCAATGTTTCCAAAAACTTTTACAATATCCTCTATGCGGAGATTGCGAAATCAAATTGCGACCAAAAACAAAGAAAAAAGGGAAATGAAAGGGTGAAGAATTTAAAGGTTAAAAAATGAGGATCAAAATTGTTTTTGGTTGTGATGCATGATATGATAAGTGATGAAAAAGAAGTCATCGTTGCGAAAATGGCAACCAAAGAAAGATGGTTAGGGTTGAGAGAGAGGAGAGAAAACAAGGGTTTAAGGTTTAGGGTTGAAGGCGATAGGAAACTTTGAAGCGTGGATATATATGTGTGCATAACAGGGTCACTCACACTGGTCACATCATAAGCAGCTAATAGACCAAATTACATACTTTTTAAAAAATCTTAGCACCAAATTGATTTTTTTTTAAACCATGGTAATAAATTGAATATTGATTTTAAATATAAGGACTAAAAAAGTAATTATATATAAAATAAACAACACCCTAAAATAAAAAATAATCAATTTGAACATGGCATTTTACTAACTTATTTTTTATAACAAATTTTATTTAAGACATTTTGAATTTTAATATTTTTTATTTATATATATTTTTATTAAAAAGAAATTAATGTGGATCAGAATAATTTCTTTGTATTAAAATAATTTATATTGATTTGGTATAATTTACATTTGAATTCATCTACAAAGCCCAAGCATTATCCTTTTCTTTAATATAAAACAACTACCCATATTTCTCATTTTTTTGTCTTGATAATTGTAGGTGCATACCATGGTATGAACAATTAGCCTGAAAATTACTCTTAGCCAACTCTCCATGATCTGTCTTTGAGTTTTTGTTCAATTCTCTTCCTCTTAACAAACTCAAACCCAATTCTAGAATGTTCTAAACCTAATCAATTTTAGGTCAATTTTAGTGATTTGGCCAAAACTGGTCCTATTAATTTTAGTGTTAACATCAAGCATGATTTATAAGTTAACAAATTTACCCTAATAATATACCAAACTTTTACATTATCAATATAAACCAGTGCAATTGTTTTAAATACTGTATAGGCCAAGAAATTTATAAAAGAAATAAAATATATATGTTTAAATCTTCATAACTTACTTTATTTTAAGTTTTTGATTTTTACACAAAGTATGGTTGTATATTAATTTTATTTGTATTGTTAAATAAGAAAATGATAAAACACAAGACTGCGTTTGTTACTATTTCAAAATTTTATCCGGCATAAATTTGCAATACAACAAAATGTTACTTTGCTTTTATTTTATTATTAATTTTAAACATTTTAAAAATAAAATGATTTTAATAAAAAATAGTATTTGAATATTTCGATAACAAAACCAAAGAAAAAAAAAATTTGGACAAATGTGACAGGTTTGTGATCACTAAGAAAATCTAAAACAGAAAAAGAAGAAATTTCACCATTATTGAATCATAGTTTCCCTCAAAAAATTTTTAAGAAAATCTATGGTTCTATATAAAAAAGTAAATCTAAAAACTAGTAAAAATATTATTGAACTTAAACTAATTTCACATTATTATTTTAATCACACGAGAATAATAACTTTTAAAAGTTAATTGAAAGTTGAGATATTAACGAAAATTGAAAAACTAGTTGATAATTAGAAGTTAGAAACTACTAGATGAAATTTCTGAAGATAGATTACTAAAGTATACATATTTGATTAAAATATTAATTAAATTAATTATAAATATAAATAACAAAATTAAGTATGTTTACACGATATTTTTATTGTTGAAATTATTTTACTAAATTTAATTATTAATTAATTTTGATCTCTTATAATTTTTTTTACATATAAATTGTTTTAATTATATTTAATTTAGTTTCAATTATTATATATTTTTATATCATGCATTTATTATCAATTTTATATTATATATACTCAATATTTTTAGTCAATTTTATAATAAAGTAAAAAAAATACATTTTTAAATACACATAAAATATTTAAAAAAATAAATTGAAAACAGAGTATAATATTTTTATATAATATAATTTTTTTTATAAATAATAAAAATTAAAAAGAAATTAATAAAATTAGACCATTGACTACAATAATAGGTCAAATAACAAAATGGATGGAGCAGGCCCATTAAAGACCGAAAAAGAAACACTGGGCTTTTGTGAAGAACGAGGCCCAATAAGTAAAAAAAAAAATAAGAAAGAGGCGAAGATTGAAGAAAGAGAGAGTTGGAAAAAGAGAAGGAAGAAGAAAGAAGAAGATGAACTTCCGATGGGTAGAAGCGGTGTTGCCGCTGGGAATCATAGCGGGAATGCTGTGTGTTATGGGAAACGCTCAATATTACATTCACAGAGCCGCGCATGGCAGAGTAATTTCTCTTTTTTCTTTTCATTATTTTTTTTATCGATCAATTTTTGGATTGGATCTTTGTCAGTGATGTCGAATTCTTTCAGCCTAAGCACATTGGGAACGATCTGTGGGACGTGGCGATGGAGCGAAGGGACAAGAAGCTTCACGAACAAGCCTCTTCCTCCAATTAACATTGTAAGCTTTTCGCTCCTCTTTTTCTCTCTCCCAGTGCCCTAGGGTTTCTTCGAATGCTGTTTATTTTGAATTTGAATTTTCTTCAGGAAAATCTAATTAAAGTATAGGGTAGCGTGATTAGATCGGGCGAAATTTTGTTCAGTTTGAGGTTTTGCGATGTTGCTTTACAGCCTTTGTAATGCAAACGATTTCGTTGTCGTTTTTTAGCCTATAGGGTGAAGTAGAGTCTTCTTCTAGAAAGCAGAGGTACTGTGTATACGCGCTGTGTGGGAGTTGAGAATTTTCAATGTATGTGTGTTTTCTAGTAAGGTTTTGTGTGTTGATTTTTCAAGCAATGGTATAACTTTGCTGTTTATTTCTTACTTTAGATTATGTTTGGATTGGTGGAAGAAGATGGAATGGAGGGGAATGAAATATAATGCTACTATGTTCATTGTTTAGATTAGTAAAAGAATGAGGATGGAATATAATGGAAACTAGTGGAACTTATTCCTTTCCAAGTCATGTTCGGATAAATTTCTTTATAAACACTTGTTGAGGAAAAATGAGAAGATAAAGTGAAATAAGTTTCCCCAGTTAGCTAAAATTAGCTTATCATAAGTTAACCGCTTTTGTAGAAGTTAGATGAAATAATTTTCTCTTTATTTCCTTTTTTTTTTCTTATTTTCATTTCTTGTACATGAAATGGTTTATCCAATCCAAACAGGACAAATGTCTGTTATTTACTCAATTTTTCCTTCTTCTCAATCTTTGAGAAATGAGAATTTTATTTCGTTGCATCATAATTCATAACATATCCAAACAATGGAATGAAGATTTTCTTCCATTGTGTTCCACTTCGTTCTTTCCTTCAATCCAAATGTAGCTTAAAGAGAATTCAATTTCTTTTCTAAAATTATATGATGCAACGTAGGCCATAGTAAAACATGAATAAACATGAAGATGAAAATCTTAAATGAAAAAAAAATTAGTGTAGCTTCCTTGGTGTTTTTTTAGCTCCTTTATAGTTCTTAGTTCGATGCTATGTTTCATTATCCAATTTATTTTTTGAGAGATTTGAGCCATTCCTGTATTTCTTTGTCTTATATAGTTTTTTTGTCCAACAGCCCCGCCCTCTGCCCTCAGATTTCATTTTTTCTATCCTGAAATATCTTCTCTTGCTGTAAAGAAAAAAGTAAAGAATGACAAGTTTGATAATTAAAAGTACGGTTTTGGTATAATGTTCGCGTTAACGGAAACCAGCATCATTTTGGATGAACATCAAATTTTACATGGAACTGTCTTCCATCCTCAGCAGGAGAACATATTATGAGTTTTGATATCCTTTCTTCTGTTCTCTTCCCCACTAAGTCGTTCTTCATTAGTGTTTATAGTCTTGTAGAACTTTGATTTGAAGTGCTCTAACAACACTTTGATCTGGAGATTGAATTTTCTGTTCTTGATATTTTGATGTGTACAGAATAGAAAGCATAATATTTGCTCTGGAACATGCAGGTTGTTTTACCAATGTCATTGTGAAGAAAATAAACTGCTCACCTGGATTTGAGGCTCTGTTCTTGGAAGCAGGGTGAATCACTACAATGAAATTCCGTTTGTTTTCCTGTATGCAATTCAGCATAAGATTTATAAATATACCTATGCGCCAATCACGATTGCTTTCTCTAAGCTTGGTGAAAACTAATTTGTTCTGATATATAGCTGTTGCCTTCTATAATCTGACCATTTTCTGCTTGACGTGACTACAAATCTTGCTAGTCGGCGTCAATTGCTGGTGAATTATTATGTAATGCAGCGTATATTCCCAATGCATACACCACCATAAAATTTGGATTGAAAACGGAAAACTCTATCAATGCAATTAGTTTTTGATATTTCATTCAAAATGAAAGCCAACATTTTATGAATATGCAACGCTGTGATTGGAGGTGGACAACGTAGTTGTATTTTAACAGAAACTGATTAAAAAATATGTATTTGTTCTCAGACATAATATGCTCACTGTTCCTCTTATTAAAAATCAGCTGTCTGCTCTTTAGATATTTTTTATCCACAGGAATTAAATATTTTTAAGGCTCACTGAGCTAGCTTTCTTTCTGGGAATCAACACAGTTACAGTTTGATCAAGTAGAGATCCCCGAAGATCAAACACGACTCTTTTGAACAGTGAAATTAATTAAGAAAAAGTCCAGTGAGTGTTGGTTCAAACATAAACTTATCAAAACGGTTTTCTATATTTCTTGTAGAGAAGTAGTGATAGAGAAAGTAAAGACATCTCTAGTATACAAGTTCCCTTAGAAAGTCGTTTGCTGCATAGAAAAAGGTATGTCAGGATTCAAATGTTAATTTACATGGAATCCTTGACCATTTTTGTTGTCCAGAAGGGGTTCCAAGACCTTAATTTACTATGATGAATGGTCTATCCGTTTTTCAACCAAGAGTACCAAAAACTGAAATGATGCCCCAATCAATAATAGTTGCTTAAAACAGTGCAAATTGTCAATGAATTGGACAATTATTTCTTAAAGATTAACAGATGGAACTATGAAAATAAAAGCAGGTATCTTGATGAACTGAAAATACATAAATGCATGTTCGGAATGTAATGTTGCTAGCGACATTTTACCTATTCAAACTTCCTCCATTATAACAAGCTAAAATAACAGGACCAACAAATTGCCGTGCAATAACATTAACATCCCCTGAATGTGACGGATGTTGGGGTTTGGAAAAAAGTAAGGAGATCTCGTATCATTTCAAGCCACATTTTTCTTCAGAAACTTACGAACATTCGTACTACACTCATTTTTCTTTCTGTCTTTCCTCTGTTTCCTTGCGAGTGGCTCCTAGTACTGCTTTGCAAAACAAAGGGTACCTCAAATAGTTTTTATTTTACTCTTTTGCTCATATGTTGGAATCAAGGTTTTTATGTCAATTTTTTAAAATTAATTAATTAAAAATACAATATCTGAGAAGGAGAAGGAGATCACACAATAACAAACACATATAACATGAATCTCAAAATGTATTTCTTAAGATTTAAATTAAATATCATTTTAGTTCTTCCGACAATTTAACATTCGGGTTTTTTTTTTCAGTCCTTGTAAAAAAATGTAACGATTTTCATTCATGAAAAGTTTGAGTTCAACCTCTATAATATTTCGACCATGTTAAGTATAGTGTATTTGGAGTCATCGGAATGTGTGACAATTAATATCCAAACACACTGTCAGTCTCATAAAATGTTGACTATATCGATTTAAATCCTTAAAAGGAGCATATAATTTTTTTATATATAAAAACACAAGGACGGAACAAAAAACAAAATGTCCTATTTTTAAAGGATTGAAACTGATAACAAAATTGCAATAAACTTAAAAATTGTGCAAGCCTCGGTTAATAAAAGTTAGAATATTATTTTCAAGTGTTTTGATTCATATTGGTCTCATGTGCTGTTCCATTATGTGCCCTCCTTGTGAAGTTGGGGCCTCGAAATCCAAGCACGAAGGAATGGAGTTAAATAATAAGTTTAGAATAAAAAATGATGCACATTCCTACAAGAAGACAGAACTTTCTGATTTTTCAATGACTCAAACTGGGTTAGGTGCTGGTGGTGCTTAGCTGTGAATGTGATACCTTCCTTCATAAGTCATTTTATTTCATCCGTGCAGCTACAAGCATTTCTCTTCTTTGTTTTGGTTTAGTTTTTTATTATATAGAGATTCAGTAGTTGACTTGTAATAAAAGAGTGGCCAACTCATACATATCTTTCAAAGTGTAAACACCAGAAGGTCACTTCAGGGTATTTATAGAAACAAATCAAGTTATTGCTGCATAATATATTTCTCAGGTTGTTCAAGTGGCAAGGAAGAGATATAGATTGTGGCACTTCAACTAATAAAGAGAGAATGAAAAACTACTATTTAAATGTGACTCACTTTTTTTAGGCTGCTTCTATTGTGTTTAGATTCCCATTAAGAAAAACAGTGGTTTGAGTAAAAACTATAAAATACAAGTGTTTTGTTCAAGCCATCACAACAGGAATTCAACCATGTTAAGAGCTGAAAGTTATGGCACAAGAATTGTTTTCCTTGGCATGTGCTGTCCTCAGTCTTTGGTGTCTGGACAATAAAATGTCAAGCTGAAAAGTTTGAATAGTGGAAGAGGGAGAAGTCATTGCTGTCAAAACTAGATATACAGATTTACTTCTTGTCCTGACTTGGTTGCTTGCATTACCTTGTCCTTTTCTGATGAAGATGACCAGTGAAATGCCAGCACTCAGAAGCAGGTCTTGGCATTTATTTATTTCATCTCTTTAGTGACTTTCCTTCACCCACTCATCTGTTTGGTAACAAAATCATGACACCAAATCTTTAATGCAACATCAACAGATACTACTTAAATACTGCACTGTATTTTCTACTCTAACTATTCTAGGCCATTTAGCTTCTTCATAGTCAGTTTCTGAGTTTTCCCATATGTATTGTATTTGTCATTGATGGATAAATTTCCTAACAAACACCGACAGGAGAAAAAAAATTAAGCTTTTCAAGTTTAAAGCATTTCAAGAGCATCAACTTTTACAAAAGCTTTCTCATCTAATTTTTTTCCAAACAGGCTAAAATTGATTTCAATTTCTGTCAGAAACTTACTTTTTTATCTTTGTTTTTTCTCCTTTGAACATTTATGGAAAAATTTATTGGAACAGAATTATAATTAACATTATAAACTGCATCCTACCTAAATCCATCTGTTGGCAAGACCATTATTAACAAAAGCAGTAACAAGAGATGATAAGCAAAAAAAAAGGGTAGACATTGAATTTCCAAATGTGCTTCTCAGAACCAAAGGTGAGGGCATCGAGGCCAAGGGGTCTCTTCCTCACTTAAATGAATGAACAGGAATGATGGGAACTAGTGGCTGAGCAAACAATCAGTGTGTGCCCACAACATTTATACCATGTTATCAAGTTTCAACCCCGTCAAAAGGATAGAAAAAGCAAGATAAATAACCCAACATCTAGGTCTTAGAATTTTATTCTTTGTCAATGGAACAACTGAATTCATCACATAATCATCAGTTTTTGGCTACTACTACTAATTCACACCACAATGAATCACAAAGAGATAACAGATTTACACAAAAATCCTATGTTGAGGAAACAAACGGGGAGCAGGCAAAAAAAAAAAACGTGTGATTAGAAGAATTTCTGAATACAGTAAATTAACTTGAATGAGTGGAAGAGCAACTGAAGATTGTGCAAAAATATTGTGTCATGGTGCATATTCATGTTCAAGGGTTGGTTGTGTTCTTGTTACTGTTGCAGCAGGGGCTTTTGTATCCCCAATTGAAGCCATTTGAAGAGGTTCTCCCAACTCTGCCGCCCTTTCCATCTGCTGCATTTTCTTCTTCTGTTTGTACTTTCTCATCCACAAAACAAGAAGTGACAATAACACAAGCAATACTAGTCCCCCCACAACAGACCCTACAATGATCCACACTTTTTTATTCTCCTTCTCACCTTTTCCTTGAGCACTTGGTGATGGCCCCCTTTTTGGAGGACTTGCAGGCGTTGGAGCTGGAGGAGCAGTGGATTTAACAACTATAGAGAAATGGCCTGGTTGGAAAGATGAACAAGTGTTGCCTCCTGTTACATCACTGAAATTGGAAGAACCCTGCAAATCAAACCAAACACATTTTGCAACAGCACCATGAGGGACTGATTTAACAGCCCTGAACTTGACCAATATAGGGCCATCTGACGCATCTATGTCTAGTTCTGATAAATTTGAAGCTGACAAATTAGAACCATCATAAGCCAGTAGTCCCAACACTGGAGCCAAATGGGTATAATTAGTCAAAGGGTAGTACCTGGAGGATCTATTACCCAGATTTTGGTACACCAAAACAAGCCTTTCCACATATTGCCTCCCAATGAGTCCCTTGGGAATTTCAAACTCATTGTATGGGTGGAACCCTTTTCTCCTTAAACTTCCACTCCTTAATCTCAATGCTGCAACCTCAATCCCAGACAAATTGGAAGGAAGATGAGTTGCATTGTAAATGGTACCTGTTTTTGGATTCACCAAAGCCCTATAAGCATATTGTTGCAGAAGTGCATCAAGAGCCTTTGCTTCTTCCCTTGTTGAAGAAGACCCAGGAGAAGTAGCAGTAGACTGAGCCCTGACACCAGGAAGTGATTCAAAACACGGAACAAGAACAAGCATGATTACTATACTTGTAAGAAGCTCCATCGATGCTTAATTCAGGAAATTCGGCTCAATGTGGTGTTTGGTATTCACCTTGGACTCACGGATACAATTATGCAAGATCACAAACGAGTAGTTGATATTGATCAATAAGCAAGAAATGTCTTCAAAGGGGTCTATAAAGATGGGAACTTGTAGACACGTTATGCTGTAATAAAGAAATAAAGAAAAATATTCTCCTGGGGGGCAGAAGTATGAAAGCAGCTTTGAACGTTTCAGCCGTTACAATGAAACTCTTTTCTCTCAAGAATCCTCGCAAAAGGCAAAGCCGAAGAGACAGAGATTCACTCAATTCTTGGCAATCTTCTCCTGATTCCAACCATTTCATTCCCCTCTCTCTCCCTCTCCCTCTCCCAACTCCACCAAATCTTACATGAACTGTAGCAGTTAAGGTAATAATTGGGTAAACTTTAAGGAGAATTATTAGGAGAGCAATAAAACCTGAAACAGAAATCAATGCTGTTCATCAAACAGAAATTCCAAGAAGCAAGATCCAGGACCCCTTTGGATTTTGCACCTGTTACTCAGCAAAGGCAAGGCCAACAAGAGTATTACCTGAATAAAAAATACATAATAATAAAGTGTTTCCCTTTAGAACTTGGAACTGAAAAACACAAACACCATGCACTTCAAAGCAGCTCCAAACTTGAGGCAACCAAGGAGTTAAGCTTGTAGAGGATGCCAACAACAATAATCTTCAAGAAAATGATCCTTGGTTGTGGCTTGGTTATGAGAGTGGCAGCCCCCATTAGGTAAATCTAGAGAACACTGATTGATAAAAGAGACATAGGAAGTGAAGTCCTAGTCAGTGATTGATAGTAGTGGATGCCAATGCTGGACAAACTCATTTCTTTGCCTTTCTTTTGTTGATGTATGATTTGTTGAGTGAATGTCTCCTCCTCCTTCTGGTTGTGTAGCAGCAAATGAGTTATGGCAGGAAGAGAAGGATAGGTTGTGTTGGTGTGGAAGTGCCAACTGTTGCTTGTGACTTTTTGAGTTGTGAGTGAGAGAGATAGATGGAGAGAGAGAGAGAGAGAGAAGAGTTTCCAGTTCTGGATGCACACAACACTCCTACACTGGGACTCACCACCAAAGCAAGCAGCAAAATAAAAACAATAATGATAACAAAAGACAGAAAGGCAATGTGCTGTGAGTGTGAGAAAAAGAGCAAGAAAGTGAAATGGGAAACAGAATGAAAGTGCTCCTATTCATATATAAATCATTTTTCTGCCTCACTTCCTTATCCTTCATATGGGAATTACTAAAATATATCTAACAACTTCATTTCTTTGCTCAATCATTTTATCATACACTCAAATTTCTCATAACTTCATCAACAATTGAACCTAAATCTTCACATGATAATGCTTGTATTATGAGGAAATTTGACATAATATGAGATATCAACCCAAGGAGTGATAAAAAAAGGGAAAACCTAAAATATGATATAAGAGATACTCAAAAGGCTAAACATGATTAGTTATGTTCTTTGAGATTGAACCCTTTGATGGCAATGACCCTACTATATGCTAATTTCTCCTAAGCACACTTCCAAGTACCCCCAAATTTTAATATGAGCCATGGTTGTCGTCTTGGCTTTTCTCACAAATTTTATTCCAATTTTTAGGGCACTGAATTTTTCTAAGCATTAAATGTTTTTTTTCAAACTTTTGATGAATTGAAATCAAATCCTTTTGCAGTGTATGACCACTTCTGAAAGAATAAGGACATGCCAATGTCAAAATCAGACTCAACTA
>Ga0123342_1003826_pt1 | contig 23667 bp, 14 predicted proteins | sample Turbeawhitnodule_FD_89960 | JGI IMG/M metagenome (GOLD analysis project Ga0123342, IMG submission 89960) | Root nodule microbial communities of legume samples collected from Mexico - Turtle bean Mexico white nodule | ecosystem: Host-associated > Plants > Roots > Nodule | place: Mexico: Nepantla... | reverse complement strand
GTGCATGAAAGACTTGATTCTTTGCTAAATGAATAACACTCTGACTGTCAGAATATAACTCAAGTTGTTTCTGACCAACTCCCAAGTCTTTAAGCAACCCATGAAGCCAAATTGCTTCCTTCATAGACTCTGTAATCGCCATATACTCTGCCTCTGTCGTAGACAAAGCCACCGTAGACTGCAAGGTAGACTTCCAACTAACTAGTGCTTTTGCTAAAGTGAACAAATAACCAATTGTAGATCGTCGCTTATCCAAATCACCTGCATAATCAGAATCACAATATCCAACTATGCATTGGCCAAGTGATTCATCTTGCTCAAATGCCAATCCAACATCTAAGGTATTTTGAAGGTACAGTAGAATCCATCTCACAGGTTGCCAATGACCCTTGCTTGGATCATGCATGTACCTGCTAACAACACTCAAAGCCTGTGAAATATCTGGTCTCGTACACACAATTGCATACATCAAGCTTCCAACTGCATTTGCATATGGGACTTTTGCCATGTATTCTTGTTCTTCATCATTCGTCGGAGATAAACAGCTACTCAATTTCAAATGAGGAGCAAGTGGGGTACTTACAAGTTTTGTATCTTCGTGTATACCAAAACGTTGTAGTACCTTCTGCAAATACTGCTTCTGTGACAACCAAAGTTTCCCCCTCTCTTTGTCCCTGTTTATCTCCATGTCGAGAATCTTTTTGGCTTCCCCCAAATCCTTCATCTCGAACTCTTTACTCAACTGAGCCTTTAACCTGTCAATCTCAACTTGGCTCTTTGCTGCAATCATCATATCATCAACATATAAGAGTAAGTAAATGTAGGAATCATCTTGAAGTTTGCACAAATACACACAGTGATCATATTTGCTTCTCTTGTACTTCTGATCCTTCATGAACTTATCAAATCATTTGTACCACTGTCTCGGAGATTGTTTCAATCCGTACAACGATTTGCTAAGTTTACAAACCCAATCTTCTTTACCAGCAACCTTGTATCCTTATGGCTGAGTCATATAGATTTTCTCCTTCAAATCACCGTGTAGGAACGCGTCTTTACATCGAGTTGAGCTAGCTCCAAATTCAACTGTGCTACCAAGGCCAACAAAATTCGAATGGAGGAATGTTTAACAACTGAAGAAAATACCTCATTATAATCAATTCTCTCCCTCTGAGCAAAGCCTTTAGCAAACAACTTTGCCTTGTAGCGAACATCTTCTTTATTAGGAAATCCTTCTTTCTTTACAAATACCCATTTGCACCCAATTGCCTTCTTACCTTTTGGTAATTGTTCCAGCTTCCATGTCTTGTTCTTCTTCAAAGACTGCATCTCCTCTTCTATCGCACCTGCCCAATTACCACTCTCTGAACTCAGAATGGTTTCTGGGTATGTGGATGGAATGTCATCAACAACTGGAAGTGCATAGGCAACCATATCCATGAAACGAGAAGGCTTCTGAATATCTCGTCTCTATCTTCTAACTGCAATTGGCTTTGATTGTTGTTGAGGTTCTTGGGTAGAAACCTCTTCCTCATCTGACTCTTCTTCTGCCATAGGAGAGTTACTAGTGGTATTTTGTGTTGGGATCACCACTGTCTGCTCAAACTCCACCTGCTTCAGGGCACACTCCACTTGCTGCGGAGTACTATCAGCTCCTTTTGAATTTACCTTCTTTAACATGGCAGATTCATCAAAGGGAACATCCCTGCTGATAATCGTCTTCTTTGCCTCTCGCACCACAAACGACATCACTTCACTCCAGGACTAAAGCCCATGAAAAGAGCCTTCTTTGCCCATGGATCCAACTTTGATTCAATCACATGATAATATGCAATAGAACCAAAAACATGCAAAGAATCATAATCAGTTGTAGGTTTTCCAGACCATACCTCTAATGGGGTTTTTCCATCTATAGCAGATGATGGCAAATGATTGACGAGATGTTGAGCGTATGTTATGGCCTCAGCCCAAAACTCTCCGCCTAACTCAGCATTAGACACTATACAACGAACGTGTCTTGTTCATACGCTCCGACAACCCATTTTAATGTGGTGTTTTTCTAACAATGAAGTGCCGAACTATGCCACAATCTTGACATACCTTCAGGAACGAATCACTCTTGTATTCTCCTCCATTATCTGTTTGGAGAACCTTAATCTTCCTTCCTGTCTGGCTTTCAACTTGAGCTTTCCACTTAAGGAAAATTCCAAGCACATCATTTTTGTTCTTCATAGTAAACACCCAAACTCTCCTGGAAAATCATCCATAAAAGTGACAAAATAATGCCTACCTCCGATTGACGGAGTCTTGGCAGGTCCCCACACATCTGAATGCACATAATCCATAATACCCTTGGTATTGTGAATTGCAGTGCCAAATTTCACTTTTCGTTGTTTTCCCAGAACACAATGCTCACAAAATTCAAGTTTGCAAGCCTTCGTACCTTTCAACAATCCTTACTTGGTAAGAATTTGCAAGGATTTCTCTCCAGCATGTCCCAACCTCATATGCCACAACTTCGTTGCTTCGACATCCTTCTTAGTGCTAGAAGTTGTTGTCGCTACTGTCCCCACCACTATACTACCTTGATAGTAATATAGATTGTTCTTCCTCACGCCTTTCAACATCACTAGTGCTCTTGAAGTTGCTTTAAGAATTCCATCTCGTATCGTCACAACTAGTCCATTAGATTCTAAAACCCCTAATGAGATTAGATTCTTCTTCAACTTTGACACGTGTCGTACATCCTGCAAAATTCTGGTGGATCCATCATGATTCTGTAGCTTGATTGAACCTATCCCGACTGTCTTACATGGATTATCATTACCCATGTAAACAACCCCACCATCGAGTTCTTGAAATTCAAAGAACCATTTCCGAATGGGACACATATGATAGGTACAACCTGAATCCAATATTCACTCATCTGGATGCGATGATGCTGAAAGCGAGACAATCAAAGAGATATCTGATTCCACATCACTTCTGCATTCTGCAACATTTGCATCTTGTTGAGCCTTCCCTTCTTGATCTTTATTTGCCATTACAAACTCAAAATATAGTATTCAATATTACAAAAAAAATTCAGACAACCCAAGGGCGAACCTTCGGCTCTTGATACCACTTGTTGGAAAAAGCGGGTAATTTTCCCACTAAAACAAAACACTAACAGAGCTACCTGAAAAATAATATTGAATATTATAACAAAAGAGAAAGCAACATAATACTAATAAATAGAGCGGAATAATAAAAGAGATAAAGAGGAAAAAAACACACCCGAAACTTGTTAACGGAGTTCGGCCAATTTAGCCTAATCTCCGAGTACAGCTAAAACAGCCCGCTTTTACTAATGTGGGAGAAGATATTACAAATTGGGATATTAGCAATGAAGGAGGAGAGGTTAATTTATAACCCTCAAACCCCCTCCCCAAATAATTCTCACCGATGTGGGACTTGGGATTAACAAGTATCTTCTCATAACGCCTACATCTTGGTTTATTGACATATATTTTTGTGTTCGCAATCCAAATGTTATCCAAACTCCTTTCAAGTTCCTTCGAATTATTGATCCCTTGGAATTTCACAAAACCAAATATTTTCCCTCTATTGTTCAACTTGTATGCAATGAACACATGTTCCACCTTTCCCCACCTTCTAAAAATTCTCCACATATCATATTGACCAAATTTGGAAGGGAAGTGTTAGAAGAAAAAAGATGTAGATGTGTTGCTAGTGTTCCTCATTATTAACACTAAGCATCATAATGGCACCTCAATACTAGTTAATCCTAAACAAATGAGAGAATAACTACTATGAAATCTCAAAAGTGGAGTGAATATAACATGTTTCTAAAAGTAATCCGTTCTAAGTAACACTATTATTGAATTTGTAATCAAAAGTCATAGACTGGTGTGGTATTCAAAGAGAAATAAGATGTTTATTAATGTATCAAAATCCTATTGTCTTTCTGAGAATAGAATATTTTGAGACATTACCTCTTAAAAAAATAATTATATTACTTTGAATACATGTTCACTTTTATATTTGAGTCTGAAATGCTTTTTTTATCAATAATAACAAATTTGATCAAGTGAGGCAATTAGGTTGTCCCAACCCATATATACAAAAAAATTTAACATTGAACACTATATTTGTAAATGACTACAACTCATAACCATTGTCCCTAATAAAATTGCTCTTTCATTAGTATAATCATGGCTAATCACAAAGGTACATGTCCATGCCTCCCCAAGATAGTTTACATAGCCAAAAAATAATCATTGTTGTGATTAGTGTATGTATAATATTGTTGTTGTCCACCCGTGGTATGGTTATCTTACTAAGACTCTCCCTTTGATACTTAGAGGTATAATGTTTAGTACATGTTTTTCTGGTTGTACTTCCTCTAGTTGTAATCATCATTAAGCACACATGGGTTCTTGTTTGGGAACCTTGTTTACGTAAGCTTTCTCCTTATCATCTGCTTGTTCTTTTCTATAGTTGCGCTCTTTCACCAAGCGATTATGTTTCCTTCACTAGCATTTCCAATGTAGTTTCCTTCATTTGCAGCCTTTGCATCTAGAGTTCCTACTTGTGCAACAAATTTCTTTTGGCCACTCTTGTTTTGATTATCTAACTAAAACCTTCCCTTTGGTAGTTAAAGGTACAATGTGTTGTACATGCTTCTTGAAACCTGCCTATATAAAATACATGAACACACATATTCGAAAAGAAAATGACAACCAATGTACACAATGATATCCTTTGCAGTTAAAATCCTAAATTTCGAGGCACATTTTTCTTAAAAATGGAAAGCTATGAAATTTTACACTGCACGAATTCATCACATAATGTTTAAACTTTTTGTTTATGCCTATTGATTTCTCATTCACTTTATACCCTCAATGCCTAACCCCTGCTCCCTTTGTACCCTTGCACATTTTTTCACTCTTTCTTGCACCTTGGATGTATAATTATACCTCTGTAGTAGCTTTGCATCTTTGTGGCTTTCTACCCTGCCTCATGTATTTATTCATTTTAACCTCATATATTTTATACATATAAGTGGGCACAAACACCAATCCGATGTGAACCTTGCTTTGGGTACCTTATTTGTGATCCAGGTATAAGCCTTTACCTGAGCAAGGTTGAACACCTCCTCAAATTCTTTTACCCTACTCCTAAATGTTATTTTTATGTGTCCATATAGTCCATATTATAGCAACCCACATGCATCTCCATATTTTATTGCCCTGTTTAGATATCCCATTGAGGCTAAATTGAGAAAAAAAATGGTTATTTGCTTCATTGTGCTGAGTTATGGCAATGTCAACCCACTCATCACAAAGTTTTCAAATTTTTCATGTTTTTTTGTGTTTTTCGTGTTGTTTTGTATTCAAAGAGGTGTTGAATTGTCTTCTCACCTCTCCCAATCATGACACATAGTCGGCTTATCACATCCACCCTCTCTTGACTAAGTTATCCTGTGTTGCTATTTTGTTTAGCATCACTTTCTAGACAAAGTGTAGGGTTGTTGGTTAGGCTCTACTTCTCCAAAGTTCACCAAATAATTCATCATATTCCCCCACACTTACATACCTGATTTTATTATATGTTGATTTCACAAAATAAAAATTAGTGTCATTCTCCTTCCAAACCCATTTATCCTTCTTTCCTATGTCTATGGTGCATTTTTCCAGATCATTCATTAATGTAGCTATTTGCCTTTTCTTCCATTCAAGTCATTGTCTTCGCCATTTTAATTTCATCCTTCCTTCCACTCACCCATCTCCCTTACTCTAGCATTCTTAGCAAGCAAATTCAAAAATAACCTATAAGTCAATTGTTTTCCCAAAAGCAAATTTGATCCCCTATAAATATACCCCAAACAATACTATTATCGTACCAATTTTTCTTTTGTCCTTTACCGCATACATTTCTAAGATCCTTTCACAATCGAGATTCAAGCTTTCTTTCTTTTTTGGTATCTAGACTCCTCCAAGACCCATACTTTGATTCTAAAACTTCTTTCCACAATCTTTTTTCATCTTTTCCCAATCTCCACTTCCATTTTTCTAATAAAGCTACATTAAACCATATAAATTCTTATTCCTATCCCCCGAGCCCCATATAAATTCCTTTAATATATCTTTATTTTAGGATAACTTTGTGAAATATGTTGCACTTGATAGGAGACTAATAAAGTACCATAATTGAATGCTTTAAAGGTTTTAAGTTGAATTGTGTTTAATTTTATATTATTAATCTTATGCCAACGAAAATATCTCTCGAAATACTTAACAATACATGAACTATTTAGCTTTTAATAAGTAAGAAATTAAGGGTCAACCAACTTTCTTATTATTATAGAAAAAGCTTCCTTAATTTTTTATATAACTAGTTATTATATTTCAAACTATTGAGGTATAAAACATTGGTTCTTTTCAAAGGTTATAGGCCAAACATGTTACGAAATAAACATAATGTGGGTGTGGAAGTGACTAATTTGGAGAAAGGAGGTGGGGAACTAGATATAGCTTAAGACTTTGATTCAATCTCTTATGGTGAAAACTAATGGGTATAATTCAATGTAAGTGAAAGGAGAGCTTGCTTCCAACTACGATATACCTTACTTATAACGACATTTTCTCTCTTACAATTCACTTTTGTTCCACTTTTTTTTTTCTAATTTTTAATTTATGTTGTTTTAAATTTTCCTTTTAAAATAAAGATAGAAAATAAAATCAAGTCAAATACTACCTCCTTCGATTATGAAGTAGTCACATAAACATTTTTTTATCGTGACCACTTTTTTTTAATCAGAAAAAAAAAATATACAGATAAAGAATAAACTTTTGCAATATGCAAAAAAAAAAAAAACTATTCTCTTAAAAAAAATCAGTCCTCAAAATAATGACTTCATAACAGCTTACATGTTCGACCATCATGTACATTACTACTTCACAATCATTTTGAAAAAAAAGGCAAAAGTGGAAGCAAATTTTTCAACCTTCAAGATACATTTTTTATCCAAAGAGCTTCTTTCAGAAAATGACCTTTAATTACACCGAGCATTATAAATTTTGAAGCGTAAAAATATAAGGAGACACGATAATTTAACTAATTTTGTTCAGATAATTTTAGTAAACTCTCTAGAAAATGAATTTTAACCCTAATTCTATTTCACAAAACTAATTTGTGAGTTGAAATTTACATTTATTTATGTGCTATAATTTGGATCATATTTTTAATAAATGTAGTGATTTCCAACTATTTCCAAACGGTTCAACTGTATTTTATCAAAGAACAAATCCAAACAAGATAATCAATGTTTTTTTAACACTTTCAAATAAAATAAAAAATAAAATTAGTTTAATCCATAAATTAGCTTAAACACTGTCATATTTTTTAAAAAAACTTATTTTAATTTACATATAAATTAATTGAAAATTTTGTTTCATTTCTTTATTTTCTTTTCTTACAAGTATTTTATGTTGGATTTAAAATGTTAGGATTGGAATCACAGTGCGGTTATGGGATTAATTTTTCTTGTTGGAGTCACAAACTTTTTCTATTACATTTAGCTAGAAATATTTGTGCATAGTGACTTTATTATAATGTTTTTACTGTAGGCATGTTAAGTATATAGTTATATTTAGCAGTAGGTTGCGTATTTTATGTGTAGTATAAATATCCAATCAATCTTTTCGTATCAACAAGTCTTATCATATTCTCTAGTATTATTATGATGAATTACACAAAAGTACTAGCTACTACATTCGGTTCTAGCGTGTTTGGTACACTAACACATGATAGTACAAATCACTTTTCAACAAAAAAACAGCTTCTATGAATTCCAGTGATATTAGTCATTATTTTCAGCCACCAACTACGATTCATTGCTAGGATTCTAAGAACAATATCCAAATCTAGGTGAGAAACCTTTCTACCAAGTCAACTATATATTTATCTACAACAAAACAAAGATCCAGATATTTTTTAATAAGTTTGAATTATAATATATGTTAGGAGATTATTACACTTTATAATAAAACATCCATTTTATATATAACTATTTAACATTCTTATTATGATAATATAATACTATAAATATGAGTAGATAAGATAATTTTTAAACTTGATTGATATTATATTATAATAGGGTTGTTAATTCATTGTGCAGGAGATGAAGGTTGTTAAAACTTAATTTTCTTTTTATGATATGTATTTTCTTTTTTTAGGTTGTATTGGGTTGAACAAATTATCTGTGAAAAATGTTTTGTGTAAATGTGAATTGAAATAGGTGAAAAGTTAATAATGTAATAAATAAGTTGCTACTGTTAAAAAACTGACTGACTTTATGAATATCACATAATTTATTATGAAAGTCAAATAATTGATTATGAAGCCTACTTTTGATTTCTTTTAATCTTTTTAAATAAAATTATGTAAATATAAATAATAGCATGAATAGTGAAATAAAATAGCATTATAATAAAAGTGCTTTTATCTTATTTTCTTTATTTTTTAAAATTCAAACCACTCTCATATTTACCCATTAATTTATCTATTCTTTCTCTCCCTTTTTCACTTGTTTACTTTTCATAACATCATTCAAACATAGTGTGGCATTCCTCTGCAGTTATCTCCATGCCCTTCCAGTTTTCTACAAAATCTATCATCGGACTTTGATTCTTTAAGGTTTGTGCATACGTTTGCAAAATTTGCCTTTTTCGCCATACCAATGTTCCCCATTCTCTCGTTGCTCTCTGGTTTGGTTTTTATGTTTTCTTGACTGGTCTTGCTTTCTACCCCCTTCTGAAATCTAGTTCTGTTTACGTATATTTTAGTATCGTCGATTCTAATGTCATCTAATTTCTTTTTCTAGTGTTCAACATTCCTATCCTAAAAAAATCTTACAAATCAAACCTTCTTCCTTTCCAATCGATCTTCTATTGTATGAATACTTCCTTGAGTCTTCTCCTGAAATATCTTCCACATTTCTATTTCACCGGAATTGCTTGGGAAGTTTATGAAGAAAAATGTTGTTTCATTTTTGTTTTCCTCCTCTAGCGTTGTTTCAATCTAAAAAGTAGACTCTATCTTGAGTATTGATTAGTTTTTTTTACCATGAATAAATAAAATTAAGTGAAACACTTTAAAAATGTCTCAATATAAAATTGTCCAAGACCTGCTCATCACCTACCCATAAGTGATTCCAAAACATATTACATTACCATCTAAATTTAATCCACAGCATCTTAACACAGTCATGCTCTAGCTGCCTATCCCTTTCATATATTTGGAATGTTGTTCACAATTTATACTGCATAATCTAGTCGTAATTAATATCGACCAGTCAATTCTGCCAACAATAATCAGAGTTATATTTCTTTTAAATCTCAAATGCCCATATCACAATCACTTTACTCGCATACCTGGCTACTTATTGTGACCACATTTTTGCTGCCTAAATTGTAGAAGTCCAACCCATTCTCCTTACCTTGCCATTAGCTTTACATTCGTTTTCCATCTTCAATCTCATCATCCAGAAACTTTACACACTTTGTAGGAACTAATCGAAGGAAATAAGAAAAAACAAAAACTTATAGCAACTGATTGAACGTAATTGCACAAAATTAAAAAATTGATCTTATTTATTTTGATTTACTCAATCATATATATAATAAAATTACAATTACGGTAAGCTATCAAATAAAAATACTAACAAATCTATAAATTGACCATTAATGCAATATAAGGATAAAATAGTTTAAGGGTAATAAAATCAGAATTAATAATAATAAAATCAGAATTAATAACCAACACTTGGCATGTGCAGGCTTCCACCTTCGTGTTCATTTAGTTTTCAGCCAACTCAAGCCCCAATCTTCACCTGACTATTTGTCTAGCTCTCGCCCTTGCTTCCTCCTTCCTCGTGCATCCGTACCTGTTACCTACGATAAAACATTCACCTTCTCCTAGCTGGCTAGGCGTGAAATTAGTCCTTTAAAACACATTTTATAAACTTTTTAACATAGCACACACAACACTTATCCATACACCAATCTAAATAAGAAAAATCTATCAAATATATTATTTCGAAATAATCCATGCCCAAACCTTAAATTGAGTTATACGAAAAATCTCCATGGGATCAATTTTGTCACTTCTAAAGATACCATTATTTCTATGTTTCCATATCTGTTTTATTATTGTCACCCATACACTTCTCCGGACTCTATTTACCTATTCATTCTTCTTTGACATCTTCAACTGTAACAAATGCGTTTTTGCATCATAATGGTTACTCATAATATATCCAACCAAGACTAACACATAGTTTAGTAATCAACCCCTTCACTACAAGAAAATCATTAAATAGAAACCAATTTTAGATAAAAAAAATAATTAGTTGTTATAGTGACTAAATTAGAGATTATTTTAAAAACTAAAAAAGTTATTAATTTTAAATTAGTTTATATTATTAATAAATAGTTTCTAAATTGGTATCTAATTAGCTACCAAGTTTTTATTACCAAACTAATTATTTTTTGTCTCTAAAATTGATTTCTATTTAATGATTTTATTGTATAATTTATCTAAAAGTAATCCACAATTTTCTTAAAACAAACCATCAATTATAAAATAGCTTTGTTGGACGAAATTATTCCACATGATAAGTACTTTTTTCATTATTAATTTAAGAAATTATAGACTAACTATGTCATGCAGTAAAATTTTGTATTCAATTTTTCTGGGTGAAAATTTAATGGACGACAACAGTATTCTGAATAAGATTACCCTTTGACTTTTTTTTTATCAGCAAGTAAATTACCCTATGACTTAGTGGAGTGTAAGAAAACCATAACTGGACAAAGAACAATATTTGTACGAGATTCAAAATTATGGTTCAAAATTGATGATTGTAGTTTTGTACGTATTTAAAATATTTCTTGTCCTCCAAATATTAATAAAAAATTCTGTAGTTAATACTGCACTCTCAATTTTCTAAAATATTTTCGTACATCATCTAGACTTATAATTAATATGAGAAAAAAAAATAGTTATGGGAGGCCATTAATTGTGATTGAATGGACATAAAAGGTAGCACCATGTGTGCAAAAGGAAGCTATTTGTAGTTTGTTCTCAACATCTTATAAATAAGGGGCTGTGTATGTATGGCCAAAGAAGGAAGCATAATTGTTCCATAACTAACAAATGTAGTTTTAATTAAGCCTAATGCTCAACACTTAATTGAGAAAGTAGAATTATGGTGGGATTAAGTTTAAGCCCCCATCTAAATATATGTCTTTTTTTAATGATGTTGTTTGCTCAACACTTTTCAAATATTTTTTTATTAATTTTTTTTATCGATAAAAAAAATACACTCTTACAATTAATATATATCACATGCAAGACATGTGTGTAATGAGTACTCATAGTTAAGAGATGTAACCCTAACAAGAAGTGAGCCCTTCCAAAAGCTTGTTAGTGATGATGTGACTTAGGAAAAGATTAGAAGAATGATTAAAGATTAATTTTTAGTTAGTGCAAATGATATTGATATTAGTTTAAAATGTGACCGAGGAATTAGAGCGTGAGAATAAAGGGAACGAGATTGTAAGTAGTACGATAGGTTTAAGATAGTAAAATTAAGTTTAACTTATTTGTATTAAACCAATTCACTCAAATGAAATCGGTTTAGTTATATATTATAAAATTGAAAATTTATTAATTAGAAATCAATTTTAAAAATAAAAAAATAATTAATTACTATATTAACTAATTAGATATTATTTTATAGATTAAAAATTATTAGTATATAAAGTAGTTTTTAAATTTATAAATTAGATTTTAAATTGGTATCTAATTAGTTAATTAATCTCTAACTATCTACTAAGATTTTAGTTATCAATTTTACAAACTAATTATAGAAACTAATTTATAAATTTTATTAATAATAGAAATCATTTTATATATTAATAAATTTTGCAGTTTTTATAATAGTATATTATAGTAAAATATTTTATTATTAAAATAAAACAATATAATGCTTATGTATTTAAATATTAAAATATGATATTTGAATTGAAAAATTGATAAAAAACCTAATGGAGTTATGTGGACAGATAGATAGATGGAGACAGAGGAGCAAAGATGGACAGAGGAAGCCAATGAAGAAATAGAGAAAAAGGTTAGTTTGATTAAAAATAAACTGTATATACTTCTTACTGGAAGGTAATTTAACAAAGAATATATATATATATATATATATATATATATATATATATATATATATAAATGATAAAATTATTCTTGAAATCTTTAAGAAGAAATACTTTTTTCATCTTTATTTCACCTTTAATTATTTTTTATTTTAATTTAATATTAAAGATAAATTATTTTGTTAAAATTATTAAACTAAAATAAAATAAAGGATTAAGAATAGGAGTAACTTTTCCACCTTGGCACCTGACTAACAGAACTGCGTTGCAATTCGTCAATTCATATCTGTCTATTTAACATATCTTCAAATATAAGATTAGATATGTAAGAGAAAAGAGAAAATAAATAAAGTGTTATGAAAAAAAATCATGTAAAAAAGAAATGAAAGAAAAAATTGCACTGTAAGAAAATTATTAAATAAAAATTAATTTTAAAAAATAATTAGTTATTATATTAATTAAATTAGATATTTTTTTAGATACTAATAATTATTTTTTTAATCTAAAATAATATTTAATTTAGTTAATAAAGTAATTAATTATTTTTTGTCTCTAATGATTTTCTAGTAGTAGTGATAGATAAGAGTAGTAATTTTTCTTTAGAGATAATATTCTTGTGTGAGAGGCTCAGACAATAATTGTTAATGGTTGAACAATTGATTCCTTTCATTCAGTAAAAGGTTCTTTGACGACACTCAAGTGAGTATTAGATATTCAGGTGCAATTAATGTGGTAATAATACGTATATTTGCTTTGATTGTTATGCCTACTTATACGGTCTTGATGCTCTTTTACGGTTGAACTCCAAGATTAACATGCATACCATGATTAAGAGTGTATTACCTAGTTTTTCATACACTTTAATTTGTGTTAATATCATATTACCTTAATGCATTTTATATATGACAGTCGGGTACCGAAGTGTCCTGGAATTATTCGGTCTCTACTAGTACACTCATACTGAAGTGTTATGAAAAAAATTATGTAAAAAGGAAATGGAAAAAAAAAGTAGGTAAAGATAGTAATTTTTCTTTAGAGATGTCATAATAGAAAAGAAAACTATGCATAATTGCATTTTTTTTAAGTATATTTGTTTCCTTTTCTTATTCATTTTCCATTTGTTGTAAATTTTAACACCCGATCAGACTCCAAATTTAAAAGACAAGCAAATGTGTGTAGGCCATTTGAAAACTCTATGGCACTTTCCCAAATCATGTTGGGACCAAATCAAGTGTTGTAGTGTGTAATATGACTCATGATTTATATCATTCATGTAAATTCAACTTTTCATGAAAAAGAAAGCACGGAAAAAAAAGGAAAAAGAAAAGTTGTATCATATATTAAAAAAAATGGACCAAACTATGTTGCACATCATGGAAAAGCTTCTCCACCAAAACATAGAATCGTAGCAAAATTTTGCCAGTAATTGTTTTAACTTATTAGTTCTTGAATAATACATTATCTTAGTTGTACAATTATATATATTCCATTTCATTTTCCTTCATGAATCGCAATAATTAAGTATGAGAACCATTTGAATTGGAAGATCTTCTCAATATCTGTGCAGATGCTCAAAGTAAACAGTGATTTGGGACACAGTCTCTTGCAGAGTTTGTTTATGATCATTATTTCATCATATATATGTTTCCTTGAAATTTATATATGATCGCATATAGATACTGTTAAAAATTATTTTATCTATGCAACTATGGATTCGATATTATTTTCTTTATCAATAAAAAATAAATAAATTAATAGAAATATTTGATAAAGGATTCAACCTGTTTTAACTGTTTTAATACTTTTAGTATAATAAAAGTTGAGATGAATGATAGTTTATATATAATTTTTTTTAATCATTACAAGAAAATTATTAAATAGAAATCAATTTTTAGAAATCAAAATAATTAGTTATTATAGTAACTAAATTAGAGACCATTTTAGGGACTAAATAAATTTGTAGTTTCTAAATTAGTTTATATTATTGTTAAATGGTTTATAAATTGGTATCTAATTAGCAACCAAAGTTTTTGCTACCAAATTTAGAAACTAAATAATTGGTAGTTAAAACATTGGTGGCTAGTTAGATACTAATTTAAAACATATTTAAATTTGTTTGTTCAATACATATTTTAGGACAACCAGAGTTACAAATTTTTAAACGAATAATATCTTATATTAGTAATTCACAGTAATGATGTTATCTTAAGGGTAAAAACATAACCCTTATATAATAAATATGAAATATGTATATAACCTTTATAAAAATATGTACTCTCCTAAACCCTAACAATTGTATACTCCAAGACAGAATAATTAAGTTTTGCAAGTTCTCTTCATCGTTTGTTCATTGGGATAATTTTTTACCAAAGAAAAACAGTAGATGCTTATAGGTTTTAAAATCCTCACATACCTTACATGAATGGCTAAAAGCTTTTAGGTTAAAGCAAATGATGAAAGCAAATATAATCTCAGCCACACCTTTATGTGTATTCGAGACTCTTTATGTTTGCATTAATGTTGTTGATGAATTGAGAATTAGTTACAAGGGAAAAGAAACGTAGCACCAGTTTGTACAAGTAGAAAAGAATCAACATAACATAAAAATTAGGAAAGTCAGGTGAAAATCAAATCAAATCATATCAATCGAAGTATGTATGTCGTATCTGACATCACAGACGTAGTCTTACCAACAGTATATCTGTTCAAAGACAGTACTACATCTGTAATAATCTTTGCCATTTCATTTAGCTACCCACAAAAAAGTTTAGATACCAGAAAAAAAAAATGCCAGAATAGAAAATCTTTTTGATTCTTCTAAATTAATCTGTGGAGAGAAAAATTAACTGTTAAATACCTGGACTCATGAATGTTAATCGCACAGTTAATGCTGTTATTTCTAGGTGGGAATATTAATATGCAGTTGGCAATTCAGAAATTCAATTTAGTCTTGGGAAGATACTCATGCATTTGTTACAACCAAGTGCTCTTAAGATGATCAAATGCAAAGCTTTCAACAAAAAAAATCCATTTCTGTAAAATATCACATCTTCTACTCATAATTGTTGCTATTTTTTAGTGAATTAACCCTTTGGGTATCTAAAATCGTTTATTTGGCCATTTGCTGCTATGATATATTGTTTAAGCATCATAGAGCTCAGAATGGTCCCTAATTATATTCAAGATCTACAAGAGATGAAGATGTTCTATTTGAACGAAAAATTAGTGAAAGACATGATGAGACAACATGAAATTATTCACAATCAGAAACCAAGTTTCAAAGATGGAACTGCCAAAAATGAATGCTGCATCAAATATACATAAACCTGAAGTAGATGATAATTGCGATATTAATAGTGGTAATACGAGTATAAATACCTGTGTCCATTCCCATAATTATTTATGTAGCTGATACTTCAATCTGTCTATGCATTTAGAAAATTAATTAATATGTTACACCAAACTATCAAACCTTTTGAGACAAAACATGAATCAGATTATTTTAACTTGAAATAGCTACAACTAAAATGAAAACAAAATTGTTTGATAGAAAGCAAATCATACTGTCAAAGGTATATAAAAAAGACACCCCACTACTTCTTCAGAATTTCTCTATGATTTTTACAATCTTGTATGATGTGAAATCTAACGTGGTTTACTTCTATTCTTCTGTATTTAAGTTGAGTTTCATCTATTTGCAATCTCTATATACTTAGAAAAGTAGTATATTAATGAGTTTTGGTTTTTGTACTCACACTTAGTGATTAATAATGTGAATCAGGAAGTGCATGGCTACATGAATAGCTCGACTACAAACAGAAGCGGAAAAACCTTGAGATTTCTGTAGTACCATCTCCTCTTGCAATAAGGTATATAATCAAGTTCTTGAAAAGTTTTAATAACAAAGGAATATATAAATATTAGTCACTGTTGAACGATCTTAACCAAATATATAAATATTTAAAATCTTCTGGAAGGAACAGTTTCTTGATAACTAATTGACATTATGCAATGCCATCGACACTTTAAATATTGGTCAGAAACCAATACACGCAGCTGCAACCTTTGTGCCAACTGTCACACGCCATTGGCTGATGATGAGCAAAAGAAGATGAGGTACAAACATTTTGTGGAAAGGGAATATAGGACAGAAAAGTTACTGGTTGAAAACACAGAAAGTTGCCTTCATATGATTCCTTGGCAAACCGCTAGAAGAGTTTCATTAGAATCAGATGATACTGAAAAATACAAAAGGAAAAGGAAAAGCTAACACACACACACATACAATCTAGTGTAAACGTGGATTGGTGCACTCCTCCCAAGACTTTCCAAAGATTTGAAGCCCTGAAAATTGAAAACTTACAGAACTATGAATATCATCAAAATAGAAGGCTTCTAGAAGAGAGCTTAGTTAGCACTAGTATCATTTTCATGAAACACACAACAACCACACATACCTGTGGATGGATTCATGCTAGCTATGGCACAGAAGTTGGAACGGCCAGTGGATCCATTAGCATCCCAATTTGGAGATAAATTGGAGAAGGGGTGGTACTCACTGTTGTTGTTGAAACATGGTGGTTCCTTAGGGATCATAAGATTTTGGTGATGGTGATGAGAATAGGACATCAATGATGGCTTCAACTTTCTCTTGATCACTATGGATTCCTCAATAACGTTGAAGTCATCTCTAGGTGCTTCACTTCCCACAAGGTGATGAGGGTGAGTGGGTGACCTTGATTGATGCATGAATTGAGAGTGGTTATTTTCAATTGCAGGGTACTTTTTCTTCATGTCTTGTTGCACCCTCCCTGTGTTGGAATTAACATTGCACATAATCTTGTTACTAGTCCTTTCCCTTGCTCTTGCTCTTGCTTTCTCCCTTGACTCCTTCATCTTTGCAGGTTCCTTCTGTGTCCTTTTCAACTTCATCTTCTCCCTTGCAGCCAGCGATGTCGGTGACTTATTATCGCTTGAATCTAACCCATGTTGTAGGTTGTGTGGAGTAGCAGCATCACCAGTGATGAGTTGTTGTTTCTGCCTGATCTCGGAAATCACTTCACAGTCATCATCACACTCAGATGAAGAAGAGAAGCTCTTGGCTCCTTCTTCACTGTTGGTGCTGTTCTTGCTCCTTGCCAGCTCCTTAATTGCTCTCTTGGACTTGTTGAAGAGCCACTCAAGGGTGTTGCTGGCTTTGTCAAACCCTAGCATGTCTTGAAGATCAAAGAACTTGCGAGCAATCTCAATGGATAACCTCACCCTCCGGTCCCTCAAACCCTGAGAGGTGTAAATCTTGCTGTGTCTGTCTTTCTTAGCTGGCTTCTTTGTGAGGAAGCAAGAAAGGCCATAGTGAGGAGCACCACCACCACCATTTGGGTCAGGTTTGGTCATTGCAGAACCTCCACCACCACAGTTGTGATCTGTGACTGGCAAATTGCTCAGTGCTTCTTGGATGTTTGGAGGGTTGTGATGAGTTGGTAAGTAAGGCACAGAAAGTGGATCATGAAGAAGGGTGTTGCTTGCAGAAGCATTCTCAAGGTTGAGGAATGGAAAAGGATGGAATGAAGAAGATGATGAAGGGAAAGAAGGGTAGGGGTTGGAACTGTAAGGGAACATTTGAAGATTTTTTTTTTCTGTCTTTTCAATTAATGAGTTCGAGAGAGGGGACAAAAACCCTAGCTCTTGAAGAAGTGTATGTCTATCTTCCTCCGAACAATGAACTGGTTTTAACCCTCAGCTCCCAACTTAATGGTCCAAAGTGATGCCCCAACACACCCTTTAATATAAAGGGTTCAGAGAAGGGATAGAGCTAGAGAGTAGGGATGAGTTATGCCAACACTATAACCCATCCAAGAAGAAAAAAAAGAGTGCTTAAAGAAATGGTTAAGAAGAAGGGGTTTCAATTAGGCCAATGATGGAAGTTGGATTTGCTTTGCGTGCATAGTGTCTATTGTTATGTGGATGGATTATCTGCTGGATCTGGTTCGTTGGCAGCGAGGAAGAGAGAGAAAGAGAGTGTTGTTTGTGTCTGTGAGAGTGTGAGTGAGTGAGAGAGAAAGAGACTGTAATAGTTTAAGTAAACCGAGTGCAAGACACATAATTTGTGGGTTTTTTGCCTCATTATGTGGAAGCAACGTAAGCAGAGCAGGGGGTCAAATCATTCAACTTTTGAACCCGTTAATATGTGTGTGTTTTTTTCCTGTGATTGTCTCTGGTGTCGTTAGGGTTAGGGTTCTGCTTAGCCCTCACAGAATTTGAAGGAATGAGGGGTTAAAAGTAGGTCTACGTAATCTCTGATGTGTTAATTTCAAATTATACATGCTTAACTTCTGAGCAACCAAAATGGGGTGCCTGGTGAAAAATTTATCACACATTGCTGTAGAAATTAACTAGTGAAAATTGGGGTTTTTTCCTATCATGGGGCTTCAACTTTTTAACCCAAGGGTTTCTAAAAGGTGGGTGGAAGTGAAACGGTGCAAACACGGTTCACTGTTTCTTCTGTACAAAAAAAGTTTTGATACCCTTCAACGAGGAAGGTAAGATAGTAAATAGTAACCAATTAATCAATCAATCACCAACAAAATTAACATCTCTCTCTCTCTCTTTAGATTCATATAAAACATGCACTTTCCATTCTGAATATTAATGAAAACTTCTTCACTCCATAATCATTTTTCAAAAATCCATACTTTTCAGACATTGTCACCATAATTTTTTTTGTATACCAGAAATCCACATGAGTATAAAGTTTGTTACACTCAAGATATTAAAATGAAACCCTCATTATGATCCTTTGATAGAGTGTGTTAATTTATGTACAAAACCCAAATATATTTTCTTTACTATTGAAACAGTGAATAATCTTAATTGAAACAGTGGCGAAAAGGGATTGATTCTGAATTAAAAAAACAGAAGAAAAAGTACTAGCTACCGACTGAGCAAAAAAGACAAATTGGTAATTACAAAAATTAGGGTTCATTGGAGTGAACCGTACCTCCTACTGTCATTTTCAGCCCGGAAAACTCATCCAATCTCTGACACCATTGCTATGGTTGCAGTTTGAGAGTGGGGGTCGTCCCTGCCCTCTTATCAGTTTGTATATTCAGTAACCTGTAGTTGGTGTTTACACAGAGTCATGGATGGCTTCTTGGTCCTCTTTCATAACCTAAGCTCTTTGGATTTCTTTTGTACCTCACAACCTGGGAAAAGAAACTATATTATATACATGCATGGTACGGTTGGAGAATCTGCACTTGGATCTGAGTTCCAGTACTTGGCTTAGGTAATTCCTTCTCTGATAAACCTCTTCTTAATTTTCATCACAACCCTCCCTTAGTTGCTTAATCATGCTGCAACTTTTTCTTTTTTTAATACTACTTTTTCAACTCAGTTTTGACTTTAATACCTGTAGTTTTTTTTTAAAAAAATTTAAAATTACTTCTCTGGATCTCTAATATTATATATAGTTATATTTAATATGTTGAATAAATATTAATGCTTATTAGTGTTTTGATATAATATTTATTTTTTTTATCTTAAAATGAATATTGAGAATTAGAAATAGTAAAAATTTTTGAAAAGTAAAAATTGAAGAAAAATATTTTATAGGAACTAAATTAAAATCCAAATATTTTATAAGGATTGAAAATGAATATTTCAAATGGTACATAGGTGGAAAAAAGTAAAAAGAATTTATAGGAATTAAAATCAAAATTAATTACTATTTTTCTACTCTTTTTTCTCTGTGAGGGTATTGGATTTGTCAATGGAAAAGAGCATCACACCTAACTAGATAAATGAAGTGAGGTATTTCTTGTTATGGTTTTCCAATGCCATCCAAAAAGGGCATGTAAGTGTCTCTTCACCTCTTTCTTTAACCTGCCTTTTGTAGTAATATGGTAATCACAATTCACATTTCACATTTCACTATTCACAATACAAAATGAAAGATCAAAGTTGGAAATTTTTACAAACTCAAATGTTAAGACGTCTCATTCAGTAAGACTTTTTTTAAACACACGTTTTATTATTAACTAATTTTTTTTTATATACATAAATAATCTTAGCTTTGCTCTTAAATAAGAGCATAAAACCAATGAACAGTGACATTTTAAAAAAAAAATCTCAACTCAAAGTGTTTTTAGGATTTTTTTTTTTATATAAGGAATGATATATTATGAAATGAACACAAGGGTTGGTTCATTTTTGCAAAGAATTAAGGGTCAATAAGGTTTTCACATCTGAATAGACTTTAGGAGTTATATGTTATCACTCTTGTTAATATATTTTATTCCAATTTTATACATTAAATATCCTAAATTTATTTTTAATTTTTATATTATAATTTTAAATTTCATTTTATTTAACAGCTAATTTTTTAAAAAAATGATGCTTGACTATCTCATTTTTTTTTTCGACCTTAATCTGTATATTTATATTTATATTTTTTTTATGTAATTTTCAATATTTTTTCGCTCATGATTTATTAAAATAATTTTTATTCAATAATAAACAACATTTGGAACAAATATATCAAAGTTATGTCAAAGAGTGTATGGTTACAACTTATTATACTATTATTTAAAGAAAAATGAGTTTTGTTTCCTGAGGTTTTAGTCAGGCTTAGTTGTAGTCTTTATATTTTTAACTTTGTAAATTTAATTTTTTAACTTTAAAAAAAACATGAGTATACATTACAAAAGAAAATAATTAAATAGAAATTAATTTTAAAAATAATAATTAGTCACTCTATTAACTAAATTAAATATTATTTTAGAGATTAAAAAATTATTTGTATTTAAATTAGTTTTATTATTAATAAATAATTTATAATTTGGTATATAATTATCTACCAAGATTTTAGCTACCAACTAGCACTACAAGAAAAAATGGTTTTAACGAGGTTTATTTTTACATTATCCAAGGTTAAAACTTCTATTAAGTCATTTACCCAGTGTTGCAGTTTCTCCCGCTAAACCATCTTTGAGAAAGGTGTTCCCCGGGTTTTTTTTAAACCTCAGAAAAAGTATTTCAGAACCCTTGTTAAATACCATGGGTTTAAGAACCTCCATAAAATATCATGAGTTTCAAAATCTCCACAAAATATCATGGGTTTAAGGATCTCTATAAAATACAATGAGTTTCAAAATTTTCATAAAATGACTTGCGTTTGAAATAACCTTCATTTTCCACCATATCTAACAATCCTCCTGATTTCTCTCTTCCACTGTAGACGCACTACTCCTCGGCACAAACTCAATGGTCATCAGCAACAGTCCTAAAAAGAAATCACAATTCAGCCACACTTATATCTATTATATGTAAGGAGAAGAACACTAAATAAGACACTATCTTCTTCTTACTCCAATATTGTTTCTTTCATCACCTTACTGCCCAAACATGGATCACAAGCCACTGTTACTTAGTTCGACAACAATTGGTGTTTATCACTGCTTTATATATCCTAAATAATTGTATTATCTATCAAATGTGGACTTGAAAGCCATGCGTGTTCTTCCTAAAGATTGCAAGAACATATTGCAAGAAGAAATTAACTTTGTTTTTTCTCACTTTCACAATGAATTAATTATTAGATTCATTTTTAATTATTTATTTATAAATAGATTTAATTATATTTATTTATTGAAGTTTTGAAAAATTTGGAGTGTTTTATTGAGATTTTACAATAAATTTTTGAAATTTAATGAAGGTTAAAAAAAGCTATGTTATTTTGTTGAGGTTTTAGAATAAACATTTGGAATTTAACGATTGTTTAAAAACCTCCATTATTTTTTTGGGGTTTTAAAATAAACATTTGGAATTTAACGAAGGTTAAACAAACCTCCGTTATTTTGCTGAGGTTTTAAAATAAACCTTTGGAATTTAACAAAGGTTAAAAAAAATTATTTTATTTTGCTAAGGTTTTAGAATAACCTTTGAAACTTAACGAGGTTAAAATTTTTTGTTAATTAAATCAATTCCTAAGGTTTTATTAACCTCCGTTAAAACTTTTTTTTTTCGTGTAGTGTAATTAGAATATAAAGTTGGTAGCTAAAACTTTAGTACCTAATTAAATACCAATTTAAAAACTATTTATTAGTAGTAAAAACTAATTTGGATATTAATAATTTTTTTAGTTTATAAAATAGTATCTAATCTAGTTAATACAATAAATAATTATTTTTTTTTCTCTTTAAAATTAGTTTTTATTTAATTATTTTATAAAATGATAGTTTTTTTTTCCACATATTAATAAGTAATGATACTTTTTAAATGTTGCAAAATAAGAAGGGATATTATTAATTTAATCACTATTAAAAAATGAAATAGTAAATTCTTCAAATTAAAAATACGACCCAAAATCAAATTCCACGTAAAGATCAAAGAAAAAAAAAGATGGTTTTCACTAATTCTTAATACATGATACCATATTCTCTTTCAAGCATGCAAACAGTCCATTAAACTGTTGAGCTATTGTTATTTAGATAAAATGACAAAATTAATGAAGTTTAAACCATTTAAGTGAGCATCCATTTGAGAATAATATTAAGATGAAAGTTAATAATTAAGGTCAATCAATTTATCTAAAAATACATTGATGATTATCAATTTAGAAAAATAGATTAATTAAGAAAAGAAATTTAATAATTAAAATTTATTCATTTGTGAAAAATTATACTAATGATTTTCAATTTAGAAAAAGATTAAGAAATAAAAATTAAAGTTATGATTGACATTTTTTAACAGTAATATATATATATATATATATATATATATATATATAAAAGTATGTATGTATATATGTAGTATTTGTGATGCTCTAACTCATATTACTACTAAAAAATTATTAAATAAAAAATAATTTAAAAAAAAAATAATTAGTTGCTATATTAATTATATTATATTTTATTTTAGAGACTAAAAAAGTTAATAGTATTCAAATTAATTTTTATTATTGATAAATAGTTTCTAAATTAGTAACTAAAATTTTAGATACTAATTATTTAGATTTTAAAGTTGGTAGCTAAAACCTGGTTACTAATAAGATACCAATTTAAATTAAAAATTGATTCAGATAGTAATAACTTTTTTAATATCTAAAATTTATCTAATTTAGTCAATATATTAACTACTTATTTATTTTCTTTAAAAATAATTTTTAATTAATAATTTTCTTATATAATGTATTAAATAACATAAAAAAAATATAGGAAAGGGATAAAAAACATAGTATTGAAAATTCAACTTCTTTATCCCAAACATATATGTTCCGACCTCAAATCCGTTGGGCAGCAGCATCGCTAGGGTCAATCATCGCATCCGAGGTATTGTCCGCTTTGGAGGTCGGTGCTCCGTCACGGTTTTGTCCTTAAAAGGCGCCTCGAAGGGTGAAGGGAGGAGGGAGTATATAAACTGCCCTTGGCCTCGATTCCTGAGC
>Ga0123342_1003825_pt1 | contig 23673 bp, 20 predicted proteins | sample Turbeawhitnodule_FD_89960 | JGI IMG/M metagenome (GOLD analysis project Ga0123342, IMG submission 89960) | Root nodule microbial communities of legume samples collected from Mexico - Turtle bean Mexico white nodule | ecosystem: Host-associated > Plants > Roots > Nodule | place: Mexico: Nepantla... | reverse complement strand
GGTCTACCTTTCCCTCGTACCATGCACGTGGTTCTCCCCTGGTTATGGCCCTCTCATGGGCCGTATCTGTTCCAGGGTCTCCCAGTGGTGGCATGGGTACTTCACGAGTCAGGATATCCCCTTATGGTGCTAGACTTATGGCCTTGAAGCCACCTTTCTCTTCTCCTTACTATTGTTCTGTATGGTCGAGGCTCGAGGCCTCTCGGGCGATGTCTTTACTCGGTGATGTTTCTCTTTAGGCGATGCCCCTATTGGGCGATGCCTCTCTTTGGCGACGCCTTTCTTGGGCGACGCCTCAGCGAGGCAATGACTCAAGCGGCCAACCTGTTGACTTCTCTTCCTTGGGTCCCTTGAGGGGTCCCACCATGCGTTGACTTTGACCTTTGGTCAACGCCCGAGGACGGGACGGTACAGGTTTCATAAGATGGCGAACGCTCTCATGAAGGCCTAACTGTTGGGATGCAGCTGGGCAGGAGCCACGTTGACCTCTGTTAAGAGCGCCCTCTCGAAGCCCGTGAGTGGGAGGCGAAGCCTAATCCATTTAAAAACGGTGGAGTAGAGGAAGAAGAAAGGCTCTCCTTAGTTGTCGCGATCGTCTGCGCATACAGGTTCGCCCTTCGCGCAGGGATGAACTGAAACATACGCATCACTCTCTCTCCTAAATACCCGTCCTTTCTAATCAGGCTCTTCGTTCTGATTTTTCCTTACATCCTCACTGGAGGTGAGAGTGGAGGTCTCGACAAGGAGTTCAGCGGAGGCCCAGGGGTAGAAGGCTTTGTAATCTACGTTGGGAGGAGGGTTGGAAGTGGTTTTTGTTTGAGCCATTTCAAGGAGAAAGCTAAAAAAGAGAAAAGAAGAAGGAAGAAACGAGGGTTTAGTGGAAAATGATGGTGTGACTCAAGAAACCCAGAAAAAACAGAGGAACAGAAGAAAAACAAAGAAAACCTAAAATGCAGAAATTTAAACCGTCCTATAGCAGTTTATTGCATGTATGAGCAGCGAAATCGTAAGAGAAAAGCAATCAATGCATACAGATCATACCTTTTAATCGAAGTGGGTTGGAAGTTCTGAGCTTTGAAGAAGGAAAGGTGAGAGCTTTCGAAGAGAAGATGAAACGATCGAAAGAAGTTTCAGAGAAAGTGATGGAACAGTGACGAAGCGCACGCTTTTTAATGCTTAACGTAAACGAGGGAGCGCAAGCGGCGTTAAGTCTTGACCGTTGATCTGGCCACGTGTGCGCATATTAAAACAGGTACGGAGAAGTGTCACTTCGGTGCACTGTTCACGTCCCTTCACGCAGTGCCATGTAGGTTGCCACATGCGAGGACTTAGTCTCTTCGCTGAACAAGTTAACAGCTCGAGACTGGGGAGCTTGTGTACTGACCAGTCCTTGGACGTCGTTGACTACTGGTAATGGTGAGCCACGTAAGTTGGGTCCCACGAACGACATGGGCCAGTGTCTCGCGAGCGACGTGAGCCAAGGTGTTGAAGAGTGGTCAGACGTCGATCACCAGGATGTGCTAATGTGTCCTCGGCAACAGAGTGAGGGCGTTGTGACATCGGGCATCGGTGACTCAAACAACAGAGCTGGGCCACGAGAGGTGGATCCCAGACAACACACCAGTTATTAGTAGGGAGAAGCCTAGATCATGAGGGGTCCATGCGTGTGGTGTGAATAGCGCATTCAGGCGTAACACAAGTAAAGAACCACTGGAAGCGCTAAGGCCCATGAGGGTTACGTTCCAGGGGTAGGCTGCATGCATGGCACGTGAACAACTAGGGCACTCCCAGGACGGATGGCCCCAGATATTAGGTGCATAAGTTGGTACCCAGGTGGTCATCCTGTCAGAGGTTGCATTCCAGTAAGGGAGCCTTGCACACTAGATTGCCCTAAGAGTGGGTGATAGTGGCGCTAAGGCATACCCTTAGAAACCCTAAATGTGGGTGGCGGAAACCCTAGACTATATAAAGGGTAGTAATAAACCTAACAAGGTACGCAACATTTACGCGATACACACACGATTTTACACAGAGCTTTTACAACTAAGAGTTTTGGTGTTTCATAGCCCCAGTATTGACTTGAGCGTCGAAGTGCAAATGACCTCTAGGGAGCCCCTTTGTCTTTGCAGGTTCAGGTGTTTGATCGAAGGAAAGGCACGGACGAAGGCAGAGAGAATTGAGCGTGTGATCGTCGTTAGAAGTACGAAGGCAATCGAGTCAACCGACAGGAACAATAATATTAATAAAATAATAAATAAAATATGTAATCATATTTAATTCATAAATATTTTATAAAATAAGAGAAGTAAAAAAATTATACGAGGTGGGATACACATAAAAAAGTTAAAACAAAACTGACATAATTAAATTTTATTGGTCGGAGTCGACCGACGGATAGGATCAAAATCATTATATCTAAATAGAAAATTAGCGAAACTAATTAGTGATTAAATACTAGTTAATATATACTTAATTATGATCTAAATCCTTAACCCAACCTAATAACAAAGGGTCCATGATAATCATATAAATAAGCACACATTTCATTAATCATGTACGTCATCATTCAGTACTAATAGCACCGAGTGTCGAACACCTAAATCTTACTTGAATGTCAGAGTGTCTCTTGCAGGTACCATCCGAGCTCGGAGTTCGCAGAGACGAGAGGTGGAGAAGTGAAAGGAGAAAAAAGAGTTCATTCGTGAGGAATGAGGAAGGAGAGAAGAGTAGATTGACCAGCAGAGAAGGAGAGCAATCGTCCTCTTAGTTTCAACTCCGTTTGAGAACAATATACTTTATATTTTAATTACATTTTTATTTTTTATTTTTTATTTATATATTTAGTTGTTTGGTATTTTTAAAAATATGATTGTTATTTTTCTTAAACTCGTTCTAAGAACGAGTTGATGATGAAAATTGACGAAACTTAAAAGAGAAAAACATACGAGTTAATCGAAAGAAAAAAACAATGTTAATTATGTTATGTTATTAATTACGAAATTAAACAGCTAAATACTTAGAAAAAATAAAAATATTTTAAATATAAAATAAAATGAATATTTTAATAAAAACTGAATAAAAATACTCGTATCAATATTTAATATAAAATTTGATAACGACAAATATATGAGGAAAACCCACTCATACTTTAATTAACGCAGATTGTGGGTTTTGTGAAATAGACGTATGTAAATTGTGGAATACGTTTACCACGTCAGTGCTGGTCATATATAAAATTGGTTCAGAAAACAAAGTTTATTATTAATTAATTAATTAATTAATTAATTAACTAACTAGTAAAAAGTATTATGAAAAAGTTACTTCCAGGAAAAAAGTTGCTGGGATTGAGGTTATCTTTTTGGATCCTTGATTTTAACCCTATCCCCCACGAGCAAAAAGCTGAAAGTGAAATTTGGGAAGAAACAAATGGAAAGCGCTTGAGTCTTAATAATTACATCTCTCTACCAAACGCATACAGATATAGGGAAAGAGAGAGAGGGTATCCATCCATCCACGTCCTCTCTCTGGCGTCGTTTGTGTATAAATAGCAGATAGCGAGCCAACACTCGCTTCCATTTAACACAAACCTCGCCCAGTGCCTTAACACTTTTACTCACTATATAGAGTAGGGTTTTTCGTTATCCCTTTTTCTTATTCTCTCTTAACCACTTAGAGTTTCTCGTATTCTTGTTTTCGGTTATAGAGAGAGAAACCCGGCGAAGAGAGACAGATTGATCATGGACGAGCACGCCGTGCATTTGGCCTTGGCGGCGCTCGTCGGAGCCTCCGTCGTGGCTGTGTCGGCGTACTACATGCACCGCAAGACGCTCGCGCAGCTGCTGGAGTTCGCGCGCACGGTCGAGCGTGAGGCTGAAGGCGGCGGCGGTTCAGACGCCGAATCACCGCCGACGCATTTGAAGAAGCGCCGGGGAACCTCGAGGAGGCGGGGAAACGGCGGGTACAGGCGCGGCTCGGCGTCGTTGCCTGACGTCACCTTGATCTCCGGCGGGTTTGACGGGGGTGATAAGCGGAACGGGCCTGTGCACGTCGAGGGGATTCCGCCGGGGCTGCCGCGGTTGCACACGCTCCGTGAAGGTATGGCTACGGTGAAACTTTTCGGGTTTAATCGATGATTATTTGTGATTTTGTGGTTTTTGATTTTTGTTGGGATTGCTGCTTACGAGATTATTGAGTTGAGCTGTGTCATGGTAGTTATTTGGTGTTCGATTGTGTTTGGTCGTGCACAGTGTTTGCGATGAAAAGGGGAATTGAATTAATTTGAAAGGGATGGAAAGGAATTGATTCCGGTGTTCCTCAGTTTTATAATTGGTACTAGTTTTGGTTTGTTTCGGTTCTGTCATAGATATGACTTCCGGAAAATTTTACATGACAAAGGAATGGATTATAAATCATTTTTAGTTGGGAAGAAAATAAGACGGACAAGTGAGGTTGTTGCTGGACGTAGACGATTTTCTACGTAAGAATTTAGAGTTTAAGGACCTGAACTTCTTTACCTATTTTCAATGAATTTTGTTAATTTTAGTTCATTTATTTTTGTCTCTTGGATTGATGCAGATGGCGTCGACCAATACATTTGATATGATTTAACGGCTGAACTTATAATCGTTCACTTAAAAGTAAGAAAAAAAGTATTAGGTCTACTGAAACAAAACTGACATCACATAACTTCAGATGGCAATGAAAGATAAGGTGAGAAGAATGTATGAGTGAAATAAAAAGAAGGATTGGAATGACTAAAACGCAGAAAGAACTTGTCCACATTGAATAATTTTCAGTGGATCAGTCTTCTTGGACCCATATCCCTCCGCTGAACCAGCTAGGAATTAAACTATACAGTATTGGATGATCATCTTGTCTTTTAGAAAGTTGTATTTATTTGTTTTCTTCAATTCTTATTGATATACCTTTGTAGTGTCCCCATAATTAAGATATACTTTAAATTCATTTGAATTTAATCCCTTTAAATGTTTTTACGGCAAATGTTGCATTAGACTACATATCTTTCTGATGCACTTACCTGCACATGCATAGGCAATGATTCGTTCCGGTTCTAATCCCTGGAAAGGTTTTATGGCAAATGTTGGAGTATACTTCATATCTTTCTGATGACCGGCATATGTGCAGCCCATGTCTGCTTGAAAGTGTTTATCTTAATCTTTTTTCATGATATGTTTCTGACAGGAAAATCGACACAATCTGGTTCCTTTAAGAGAAGCCTTTTAAGACCAACTTCACCCAAGTCCCCTGTTGCAAGTGCTAGTGCCTTTGAAAGTGTAGAAGGATCAGATGATGAAGATAACATGATAGACAAAGATAAATTGGATACTGCATATTTGCTTACAAATGGGAATGCTGTAAGTGGGTCACGCACTTGTTGAATTAATTCTGTCATTCATTTCATCCCATATAAAAAAAGGAGGTTTACTTTTGACATGACAAGTAACTTTCACTGTTTCTATCTCCCTACTTTCTTAATGCCTCCTTGGCCTTGGTGTGTAACCCTGGGCTTGGAATTAATCTATCCTTTTCTCATTACACTTATGCTTTGAACATTGCATGATGCAGTGTTGTATATACTAAATTAATTTTTTTGAATGATATTTACGTTTAAATTGAAATCATTTCTATGTAGGGGCCAGAAGGTAAAATCCCATTTGAGACTTTACCTAATCATGTTAATGCTAATGGAGAGCAGATGACAATTGCTCCAAGTATGATCCGTTCTCATAGTGTTTCTGGTGACCTGCATGGTGTGCAGCCTGACCCAATAGCAGCTGACATTCTGAGGAAAGAGCCAGAGCATGAAACTTTCACAAGATTGAAAATTACTCCTATTGGTATGAACTGTGAAATGTTGCTGTTCCTCATTCTTTTACCTGCAAATGAATTGCTTTGAATCGGTTTTCTCATGGGATGTATATAATCCAGCTCCTCCAAAGACTTTTTGGATGACAATATTTGCATATTTGGAATGTCAAGTAGTAAACTGTAATTGTTATATTTTTTGTTTAGAGGCTCCATCACCTGATGAAGTTGAAGCTTATGTGGTTCTTCAAGAATGCCTTGAAATGAGAAAAAGATATATTTTTAGAGAAGCCATTGCTCCTTGGGATAAAGAAGTTATATCTGACCCCAGTACACCCAAGCCTAACCCAGATCCATTTTTATACACTTCTGAAGGAAAATCTGATGTAAATTTTTTCTCCATCTTTCAAAACTTGGATCTCCCTATTTTATATGTTGTGATTAAATTACTCGTATTTCTTTTATGCTACAGCATTACTTTGAAATGCAAGATGGGGTTATTCATGTATATCCGAACAGAGAAGGTAAGTAAGAAAGAAATTTGTTATAGACCAACTTAGTAATTCTATCACCACTCAAGGTAGGATCTTATGCATACTTTCTATTACTTGCAGCGAAAGAAGAGCTTTTTCCTGTTGCTGATGCAACTACATTTTTCACTGATCTTCATCATGTACTTCGAGTCATAGCAGCAGGGAATATAAGAACTTTATGCCATCACAGGCTCAATCTTCTAGAACAAGTAAATCTCTAATTTATCGAATGAGTAACAAACTGAGGGCTATGCTTGTATTTCAATTGCATACAAGAAGCAATGGTTGCTTGACAATTTCTGTATGTTTTCAGAAATTCAATCTTCATTTGATGCTAAATGCGGATAGAGAATTTCTTGCTCAGAAAAGTGCTCCACATCGAGACTTCTATAATGTTAGAAAAGTTGATACTCATGTCCACCACTCAGCATGCATGAATCAGAAACATCTTTTGAGATTCATAAAGTCAAAGCTGAGAAAAGAGCCTGATGAGGTGATAGTTTGGATCTTTGTTGTTGTGAAGTAAACATACATTGCAGCAGCCTTTTGCTTTTTCTCTCAGATCTTATCATTGAACTGTAAGGCAGAAGAGATAGAGCACAGATTGGCTTTTTTTTAGTATATAAACTTGTAAATTAAGTGAGTAATTAATGTAACTATATCAATATTTATATAAATGTAGTTTGGTGTATAATTTTATTATAACCTATTGCCTATGAAGAGATTAGGAAATACTGGTATGTTTAAAATGATTGGCTTATTGTCATCACTTGCAGCTGTATTATGTATCATGATGCAGTATTATCTTACCTTTTTAACTTATGGTATGTGGATTACATTTTATGAAGCTAATATGCACTGAATACTCATATGATGTATACGCATAATCAGGTTGTAATATTTCGTGATGGGACATATCTAACCTTGAAGGAGGTTTTCAAGAGTTTGGATTTAACTGGGTAATGAGATTTTTTATTATTATAATTATAATTGGATTGCTGTATGTTTCAGGAGTTAATCTTGTTTTTATCTCTTTTTAACAGATATGATCTTAATGTTGACCTTTTGGACGTTCACGCTGACAAGAGCACTTTTCATCGCTTTGATAAGTTTAATCTTAAATATAATCCTTGTGGTCAAAGTAGGCTGAGGGAGATATTTCTAAAGCAGGATAATCTCATTCAAGGTAAAATATTTAATATACACTGGTTTTGGGCGTGTTGGTTGTGCAGAAGTTGTGTTGGTGTAGTAAGATATTTTTGCATACAAGCTGAAGGGGCTTCTTGAAGCCCTAATATCTATATTATGAAATCCTAGGTTGCACTATTTTTTAGACAATGATATATGCTATTTTTGTGGGTTGTACATTTATTGATATAGACACTGAAAAAAAGGTTGAACACATTATGGGGTGGGTCTCTAGTTCAATGATTTTCTTTGGTCTAAGGAATATTTTTTCTTATTGTTTTCTATACAGTCTTCTAATTACATTGGTGCATTTTGAGTCCTGAAGACAAAAGTTTGGGTTTTTTTAAGACAACTTATTATACATGCAGTGATTGATTGTATATTAAAATTAAGGTTGGGTGTCTGGTAGTTGATGAAGTTGAAGAGACATAATTTTAAAAAATGGTGGGATCCACTGTACTATTTTTCATCTATTCTACTTATGTCTCTCCTCATCTATTTTCATCCAAACATGTTATTCTTGCTTTAATTCTCATCTGTCTCCACTCGACCTACTTTTTTGCGTCCATCCCATTTCTCTTCCCTCTACGAAAGTAAGTTAGTGATATTTATCACGGTTTGAATTTTGAATTTCAAACAGCTCTCTGGTCATCTTTGAAAAAGCAATTTAATAGTTTTTCTTAAAGCAATTGCTAATTTCACCTGTGGATTAATGAAGATAGAAAATACTTAAAATGAATGACCTCGGATTATTATCAAAGTTTTAGTGTTTATATTTGTTAGTTGCCTTCAACATCTAAGCATCTTTATTTGTATTTACTAGGTCGTTTTCTTGGTGAGGTGACTAAGCAAGTGTTTTCGGATCTTGCTGCCAGTAAATATCAGGTGCTTTCTTCAGTCCTTGTATATTTGTGTGTATACACTCATATATACATCTTTTTATCATGTCGGTGATTTAAGACAGTCTTAGAGTGCATCTGTTGGCAATATATTATCCTGATAATTCTAATATACTCCCTACGGGTGCTTCTCTTTTTTACATACTGTTTGAATGTAGTAATTCAATATCATACTATTAATAAGCAATACTGTCTCAAATATTTGGCCCAAATATTTATGGATGTAAAACTGCCAAACACCCTATGTTGGAATAAGACTATAATAGACTATAAGAACTAAATAACATAATGCTACTAATAGTTTCATTGAAATCTTTGATGACCAAATATTAACATTAATTCAATTAGCAAGGTTGTATTGTAAAATCTGCTTCATTTCCGTCAAATCAGAAGATCTTTCATTCATAGACTCAAAAGATGGAAAGTTCAATGAAGACATAAACTAACTACGAAGAAAAACATTTTCTAGGGTTAATATAGCTTCTGCAATGGCCCAAGTTCTCTACTTCCAAGGTATTAGCAACGTAAAGGAGTCAGTGGGTTGTCATACTAATAATCCAAAATTTCATGATGATTGATGGGCACTTGCAAATCTTATACGCTTATCCCCATCTAGATGTTTGTTTACTAGAGAATCTTTCATTCATAGACTCAAAAGATGGAAAGTTCAATGAAGGCATAAACTAACTACGAAGAAAAACATTTTCTAGGGTTAATATAGCTTCTGCAATGGCCCAAGTTCTCAACTTCCAAGGTATTAGCAACTTAAAGGAGTCAGTGGGTTGTCATACTAATAATCCAAAATTTCATGATGATTGATGGGCACTTGCAAATCTTATACGCTTATCCCCATCTAGATGTTTGTTAACTAGAGAATCTTAGAGGTTTTAAATAATTGTAGATAACAAAGACACCTGAAATTGGCTGCCAGTGTAATTTCTTAGATCCTCATAAAAAATAGGAATTACAGTGATATCACCAGACTAATGTTATTGCAATGGTTCCAATATGGGTGATTATTCTATTCTGGGTTTGACTCCATTAGCCCTGGATTTAGATGTTGGGTGAATGTTTGCACGACTGCTTTACCATAACATAAACAATGACAGAGATTGATCCCTACAGTGCATCTTACTTTATGTTTTTTGAATTGCAATTACCCAATGGTGCAAGAATGTTAATAAATTATTAGTATGAGACCCTACGTCGACCAATGTGTTTGGACTTGTTGGCATTAGTTTGGCATTTCTTTACTGTTGTTTTTATATACTTATCCCCACCTAGATGTTTGTTAACTTATCTTTCTGTGCCTAATTATTCACAGATGGCTGAATATAGAATATCAATATATGGAAGGAAGCAAAGTGAGTGGGACCAACTAGCCAGTTGGATAGTTAATAATGATTTGTATAGTGAGAATGTTGTTTGGTTGATTCAGGTATGCTTTATTTATTTGTCTAGAACACATTTATTTTTCACAATGATATTGTAATGATTTATTATTTTTCTTGTGTAAATCAGTTCTCTCAACTGTTGCCAATTTAACATTTTTTACTATCATATTATAAGAAGCTGAACAATGATACTAATGTACTAATCATTCTCTTGGGACTGTCAAATATCTAGTGAAATTTGGGGGACCTTTTTGTGCTTCCCATTTATGGCTTCATTTGCATGGTGATTGTGGACTTAACAATTGATAGTAGTTCTTGTAATGTCTTGCAGCTTCCGCGGTTGTACAATGTGTACAAAGAAATGGGAATTGTGACATCATTCCAGAATATGCTTGACAATATTTTTATTCCACTTTTTGAGGTTACTGTTGACCCAGATTCACATCCACAGCTGCATGTTTTCTTGAAACAGGTGTGTTCCTCATTGCATTAACTTTTTTGACTAAACACAATTTTGAAGATGATCAGTCTTCATAAATATTTCGAAAAGGTACTTTTTAAAAATTAAGTTATCCTTGAAAGGAACCAACGTGATATTTTGAGGTATTCATCATTGGAGGCCCAATCTGATGACACTAGTTTTGGAGGACTGCAATTGGCTTTGATCTAGTTTGGAAATTGCAGAACTTCTGCCAATTTGTAGTTAGTTATTTTGCAGTATAGAGTGCTTGGTTCAGCTTAATCCTAGAGAGATAGTTGCTTATTTTTCAAAAGCTCTCATACAACTCAAAGAAACAAGTGATTATTTCTCTATAATAAGCTGAATCAAACATATGCTTATTCCAATACTACATGGTATTCATTCTCTCACCTTTAGGTTGTTGGGTTGGATTTGGTGGATGATGAAAGCAAACCAGAAAGACGGCCGACAAAACACATGCCTACACCTGATCAATGGACTAATGTGTTCAATCCAGCATTTTCATACTATGTCTATTACTGTTATGCAAATCTTTACACCTTAAACAAGGTATGCAACTTATCTCCACAGTATGTATTAGTTTGGGTGCCTAATGAATCTTCAAGAAGAAAACAAGTTTGTTTTAACTACTGTTAAGAATGAAGAAAATGTATTTAAGATTGGTATCCCTCGTGTAAAATACACACATAGGGGTCTTTATTTATAGATGAGAATAATAACATAATCAATAACATAATCAATAGCATAATAACAAAATAAGCACATAATCAATAACATAATCAATAGCATAATAACAAAATAAGCCCGTTACATTTAACACTCCCTCTCAAGTTGGTGCATATAAGTCATACTTACTAATCTTATTACAGATATAATTAATTCAAGGCCCCCATAAAGATTTAGTGAAAATATATGTTAATTGATCATTCAAATTAACAAATCCAGTCTTGATGTCTCTAGGCACAATCTTTCTTCAATGAAATGATAATCAATCTCAATATGTTTAGTCCTTTCATGAAAGACGGGATTTGAGCTAATATGAAAAGCAACCTGATTATCACTTGATTGACTTCTCCAAATTGCAACCTAACTCACAAGTAGCTGAAGCCATAACTCTATATTCCGCTTCAACACTAGATCTTGTCACAACATTTTGTTTCTTACTCTTCCAAGAAATTAAATTACCACTTGTAAAAACACAATATCCGAAAGTAGATATTCTATCAAATGGAGACCTGACCCAATCCGCATCTGAATAACATACTACTCTAGTATGATTATTGTGACCATATAACAAGCCTTTTTCGGGAGAACCTTTAATGTATTTAAATATACGAATGAATGCATTGCAATGATCAACACATGTGAATTAAGGAATTGACTCACCACACTAACAACATATGAAATATTTGGACGAGTCACTGTACTTCTCGGGATCTGAGAAAGGCTTTACCTAACTAGGTAGGAGTTTGACATTAAGATTCATAGGTGTCTCAATAGATTTTGAATTCGTTATTTTCTCAAAAATACCCAATGCATACTTCCTCTGAGAAATAACAATACCATTGTTTGATTTGTGCTACCTCAATCCCTAAGAAATATTTGTTTTACTTGTAAGATGCCATGCTGATCACTGCCTGTAATAACAATGTCATCAACATATACTATACGATAGATACACCCAACATTTGAGTGACGGTAAAAATCTGAATGATCTGCTTCATTGCTAGTTATACCAAACTGTTGAACAACGTTGCTAAATTTTCCAAACCAAGCCTTGGAGATTTCTTGAGACCATATAAGGATTTGTGGAGACGACATACCAATCCAAAAGACTCCCCCTGAGCAACAAAGTTAGGAGGTTGCTCCATATAAATTTTTTCCTACAAATCCCCATTAAGAAAGGCATTTTTGACATTCAGTTGATAAAAAGACCATTGTTGAAGAGCAGCCATGGCTATGAATAAGTGAATTGAAGCCATCTTTGGTACTGGAGAAAAAGTATCATCATAGTCTAAACCAAAAATTTGGGTATAACCCTTAACCACAAGACGAGCTTTGAGACGATCAATAGTACCATCAGGACAATTTTAATAGCAAAGACCCACATGCAACCAACCACAGATTTCCCAGAAGGTAAACGAGGTCCCAAGTTCCATTATTTTGAAGCACATTCATTTCATCAAGCGTGGCTCGACGCCAACCAGGATGAGCTAAGGCATCACCTACAGACTTTGGAATAGACACAAAGGAAATAGACGAAAGACAAGTATAAAAAAGTTGAAATAGTCTATGATAACTTGAAACATTATAATGTGGAGAGGGATTACGGGTAGAACGTGTACTTTTACGGATGACAATGGGAATATCAGGTTCAACTATTGGAACCGGAAGGGACAAAGGATTTGGCACTAGAAGAGAGTTATCCTGTGGACGATGGGAAGACTAACGACGACTATAAACTTGAAGAGGTGGTGGAGGAGGAGAATCTGTAGGCACACTAAACATAACAGGAGGATCAAAGACAACTGGAATATCTACTTGTTAAGATGGAGACACAAATGGAGAAGATAAAGACTTAAAATAAACAAAAGACTCGGTGAAGGTGACATCTGCATAAATGAAATAACGGTTAAGAGAGAGTGAAAAACATTTATATCCTTTTGAGATCTAGTAAACCCTAAAAAAACACATTTTTGTGACCTAACAAATAATTTATCTAGTCCAAAACAAAAATTATGAACATAACATGTAGACCCAAAAACTTTAGGTGGTAAGGGATTAAGAGGTTCATTTGGAAATAAAATAGAATGATAAATTTTATTCTCTAAAACCGAAGATGACGATTAATTAGAACATGCAACAACATCACCCACGTTGAGGAACGTCACCACGAAATAACATAGTACGAGTAGTTTCAATAAGATGTCTATTCTTGCGCTAAACCACCCCATTTTGTTGATGGGTACATGTGGTTTGATGAAGAATGCCATGAGATTTCATATAAGTGGTAAAAGAATGAGAAAGATATTCACGAGCATTATCACAGCATAAGGTTCGAATTGAAACACCAAATTGATTTTTAATTTCGTTATAAAAAGATTGAAATATAGAAAACAACTCAGAATGAGATTTCATTAAAAATAACCAAGTACATTTTAAATAATCATCAATAAAAGTAATAAAATACTGAAATCCTAAATTAGACGTAACACGACTTGGTCCCCAAATATCAGAGTGAACTAAGGCAAAAGGGGATGAAACACGTTGTGAGACACTATTAGAAAGAAAAACTGTTGTGTTTACCTAAATGACACGACTCACAAGACAAACTAGACACTTTGGACTAACTTGGAACAAGGTGCTGCATCTTGGCAAGATTAAGATGACTTAGCTGAACATGAATGAGAGATGGAGAATCCATAACTGTGCCAACATGTGCAAATGTTTGTAGGTGGTAGTGACCATGAGACTCACATCTGGTACCAATCATCCATCTCGAACTCTGGTCCTGTAAACAAATTAGAATCTTTGGTGAAAAATTTACACAATTAAGAGAACAAGTTCATTGACTAATGGATAATAAGGTAAAGGGAGACCCAAGAAACATGAAGATCATTATTAATAGATAAAGAAGGAAGATGAATAGTATCAACACCATGGGCTGAGACCCTAAAGCCATTGGCCATGGTAATGGTTGGTAAATAACCGAAGGTAGACAAAGAAGAGAAAAAAGATTTATTATTAGTAATATAATTGATGGCACCTGAGTCGAGAACCCTAAATTGACGTAAAAGAGAATTGGAGTAAGGCCAGCAAAAGGTATACCTAACGTGCAACAGAAGCAGTGGAACAAGAGTTCTGACAATTGTCATACCATTTAAGAAATTCATTGAATTGCATGTTGACCTAAGATATTATATAAAGGAGGGTTCATGGTAAAAGGTTGCACAGGAACAATTTTGGAAATCGCAACAGATCTAGGAGGACGACCATGTAAGGCATACACTAATCTATTTTGTGGCCAAGTTTGCCACAATGGTCATACTTGTGACGTCCTTTGCCCAGCTTGGAAGGACGAGTACGATTATAACGTTGAGAGACTAAAGCATAAACGTCATCAACTGGAAGAGGTATATCAATGTTGTATTTACTTGGCACACATAGAAGGGTAGGACAAGTGGAAGTAAAATTGGGAACAACAAAAGATTCCAAAATCTAATCACGGACATGAGAATAATCGTCAAGAAGTTCATGTAAGCCCAATAACATGAAGAACTTTGACCGTTGCTCTAGTTCTTGAGTAGGAGTGGAGGGAAGAGGCAATAATTCATTAAAATTATGAAGAACATGTAGTTTATCCAAATATTCAGCCATTGTACCATCAAGACTTTTGGGAGCAACAATGGTAAGGAGGTTTTGACACACCATAAAGATGTTGAGTATCATTGGTGTGTAAAAGTTTTGCTTGTTCCCAAACTTCTGAACACGTCTTAAAAACAGGAAAAATTTGTTTTAAAGATGAGTGAATAGTAGATTTAATAACAATACATAATTGAGCATCAATTTTCTACTAACGGTAAGTCTCATCTGTAGCAACATAATCTTGACTCTTAAGCCATAATTTAATATTTGAGGTCCAAATAATTAGTTCCATCCAATTTGTCAATAGAAAGATGAACATTGATATAATTAGTATAGATGGAGGGATTGAGCATATTGGCAACCGAGGAAGCCAGAAACCAAGTTACCGGCAACATAGTGTTAGGAGACGAATTGGGCTCAGTGTTAGGAGACGAATTGGGCTCAGTGGTAGGAGACGGATTAGGCTCAGTAGTAGGAGATTGATCCATAGATTTACTTGCTATCCAATTGATGACAATAGCAGTGGCTTCAGAGAGATTCTGGAAATTTCGGCAATGACGGCTTCGACGATGACGCTCCGACAAGATTCCAACATCGACGCTTTGGCGAGATTCCGACAATGACGCCCCGGTGATGAATCCTAACCCTAAGATTTAGATACCATGTTAAGAATGAAAAAAATGTATTTAGGATTGATATCCTTTGTGTAAAATATACACATAGGGGTCTTCATTTATAGAAGAAAATAATAATAAAATCAATAACATAATAATAGAATAATCTAAACTATGGGCTAAGGTCGTTACATTCACAATTACAAAAGGAACGAAATATGGTTGTTCTCTTAATCTTTAATATGCAAGATAAGCTTTGCTGCATATTTCTAAAGTTGTTATGGGTAAGATTAATATAATTTAATTGAAAGCTACATGTAAATAGGTTGGTATGATTCACTTTTAAAATCTTTGTGGCTACTTCAAACCACACAAATCTAGTTAAGATTGGTTTGGTTTGAGTTTTCAGGTTTAAGATAAAGAAATTAGCGTAAGCTTTTTTACAATTTTCTTCAAATTATCTTCTTTTTATATAATTCTTTTTAATGTTATATTACTACTAACTGAAAAAATTGTTTATTCTTTAATAGTTTTAATCAATAATTTAAATAATTTCTAGTAGCGCTATTTTGTTTCTTAATATAGTCTTGTCTCTGTCCATTTCTCTAGTTACTTAGAGTACCTTGAATATATATTCCAAGAATTTTCTGCAATTTCTTCATAATCTGTATTTGAAAGTTTGGGCTTTGTTTTGACACAACAAAGTTAACCTAATGCAAGTATTTCTCAGCTTCGTGAATCAAAGGGAATGACAACAATCAAATTCCGTCCACATTCTGGAGAGGTATGTATTTGAAAATATATTCTGTCTGTTTCATAAATGTTATGAGTATATCTAATGAATCTAATAATGGCTTTAGGCTGGTGATATCGACCATCTTGCAGCAACCTTTCTCACGGCTCACAACATTGCACATGGAATCAATTTGAAAAAGTCTCCCGTGCTTCAATATTTATATTATTTAGCCCAGGTATGATATTTTTTCTAATTGATTACTTGGTTGTGATATTTGTGGCAGCTAATTTTAGTTGAATATTTTTTGTTAGATTGGCTTGGCAATGTCTCCATTGAGCAATAACTCCCTATTCTTAGACTACCATCGGAATCCTTTTCCCATGTTCTTCTTACGGGGTCTGAATGTGTCACTTTCTACTGATGATCCTCTCCAAATTCACTTAACAAAGGAACCATTGGTTGAAGAATATAGTATAGCTGCTTCTGTGAGCTTTCTCTCATTCTTTCTCTCTATACAACATATAGACAAACAATGCTTACAGCCGAAATAATTCTTATTTTACAGGTGTGGAAGTTGAGCTCGTGTGATTTGTGTGAGATAGCCCGGAATTCGGTATATCAATCAGGTTTCTCACATGCTTTAAAGGTACATTTCTTATCCAAAATTCTCTTGTGAATGAAATTCTTTACACCCTTAAAGGCATAATCTTTTATTCTTAGGCTGAAGTATTCAATTAAACTCAATATTTCCAAACTCATAATTTGGAAGCGAATCAGAAAGGGTATGAAAACTCAACCCGAGGATCGTAACTCAATTTGAAAGAGTTACTATTTGATTTACTACAATGCATAACATAATTAAAAATAGAATTCATGTGACGAAGACAGTGGCGAGCGGCAACGAATTGCGTGGTGGTGCGAGCGGCGACCCTGCGGTGCGAACAGAGGCATGAGCGGTAGCGTCGCAAGCTGTAGAGTTTTTGAACTTAAGGTTATGGGTTTCCAAATTAGGGTTTATTGGTTTTATTGGATTTTCAGTTTTTTTTTTGGCTCGAGTCATGGATGTGGAGGCCCAGAGATCGTCCGATTCAACCCATGAATCGTTGGATCACTTTGATCTGGACAGATTCCGATCAACCCCATGATCCGACTTGTTTTCTTCTTAAAAGATCATAAGATCGACGATCTAAATCGCGATCTTGACAACATTGGTTAAAAACTCCTTAGAGTTGTCATATATCACCATAACCAAACTCCATTATTTTTAGTATTTATTAGTTTGAGTTTTTTATTACATAATTTAGACACATGCTCCACAGAAAAAAAAAAAATTCAACAACATCCTCTAAATTGTTTATTTAAATATGGGTAGAATGTATGTGTGATAGGTGCCTTCAACTGGTTTCATATTTTCTTGAGTTTTTGAGTGAACTTTGTGGAAGAGATGAATCAAGGAGAGCTCCAATGAAGTTATGGTTTCCTTGTAGGTGCATAAAGAGTAGGAAGAGTGATTAGTTCGACCATATCACTTGGAGAGGTGAAGAAGAAGACCAAAGATGTCTATTCTAGAAAGGTTAAGACAAAGAAGTGTTTAGGCTAGCAATTTGGCAGCATAACAATCATAAAATTGATCTTGAAAAACATGAGCCAAGCTAGTGTTGTTAAGATCGCGAGTTATATTGTAAAAATCGCGATCTTACGATCTTTTAAGCAGAAAACGCGTTGGATCGGTGGCTGGATTGGATTCTCACCGGATCGGAGCGATCCAACAATCCAGGGGTTGGATCGGGCGATCCATGGGCCTCTGCGATCCATGATGCGGGCCCAAAAGAAACCTTAATGCGCCGCTCGTGCTCGTCGTCGTCGCCTTCGTGTGCTGTCGGGAACGCACGCTGTGACGACGAAGCATGAAGAAGGAGTTGCAGCGACGACGCCGCGCATAAGAAAGAAGAAGATGCGACGGTGCCGCCCAAAAGGAAGATGTCGGCACATACCTAAACCTAATTTTTAAGAGACATAACTTTGGGCCAAAGGTCCATTTCCATTTTAACCTAATAAAACCTAATTCAAAATTTAAATATGGAATGTGGTGTGTGGTGTGCGGCTGAAACCCTAAATAAAAATCACAACTTACTTAATAGACATAACTTTGGACCAAAGGCCCATTTTAATTTTAACCTAATAAAACCTGTTCTATGCTGGTGAAACCCTAAATAAAAATCACAACTTACTCAAAATTAGGTTTTTTTGGGTCCATTTAAAAAATTACAACTATTTTCATCTCCAACACATTTTTTTTATCCTATGATTAATATGAATGATTTTGTTGGATAATTCATCTCTATTAAACATTATCTTAATCTACTTTTAATCACGTTATCTATTTGAAGCATTTCATGAATTATGAATCTATTTTTAATTATTTTATGTATAGTAACTCAAATAGTAACTCTTTCGAATCGAGTTACGCTCTCCGAGTTACGAGTTTTTTTTTTTCCTTTTACGATCCACCTCTGAGTTACAAGTTTGACAACATTGAGCCAATGAGAGGAAAATTCAAATTAATTAGCATTTGAATTAGGTGCCAATTAGAGTCACATGGAAAGCACGATCAAGTGTTCAATGTGACCTAATTAGGTTTAAATGATCAGGGTAAATGTGAGTTGCAATTAAATTCTAATTATGTTCTAGATAGGTTTTACACGCATAACCCTAATCCTAATTTATTTAAAGAAAAATTACAAGTAAATTTTCCACTCTACTTTAAGCAGGAAAATAAATTTAAGCAAGAAAATAAATTCAACTCTAAAATATTTACGCTATGATATTTTTGAACATATATAAAAGTCTCAATCTTTTTGGATCTTCCTTGTCATAGCTGTAGTGATGGGTCCTGAACTGAGTCTCTTCCATCAATGTAGGTCTGTGAATTCCATATAGAGGGATGTTACTGGGTTGGTTTTGGCTTCATAAAGCTTGTTACCCAATATTAAAATAACTTTGGTTGGATTTGTATCATTTATCCACCAAATCCAAATCAATCCAATTGGATCAATAGTTGGGTTGGGTGTCTCTACAGATTTTGATTAAGCAATGCAATTGCACAAATTAAACCAAAACCTAAATTAAAAAAATAATAGATAAAGAGCCCTATACAAGAAGGAAAGTCTGATGCTGAGACTTGCTTGAGTAAATGTTTAGTTTCTTTTTTTTTCATTCTTTGTTTTTTATAGAAGTAAAATAAATTAAAATTAGAAATATATTATATTAATGGATTTATTACTTGAATCATTCATATGCTTCCTCCTCTAACTTTGTTACTATAATGAGAAATAGTGTAATGTCGATTGAGGAAGATGTTTATACACATACATACCTTGTACTATTTACATAATTAGTGTTTTATAACTGATCGGTAACTTGTTTCAGTCACATTGGATTGGTAAGGAGTACTACAAGAGAGGGCCAAATGGAAATGACATTCAGAGAACAAATGTTCCTCACATACGGTTGGAATTCCGTGATACGGTAAGAACTTATTTATACATAGCTGTTAATTTTTCACTCGGTTTTAACTTAAAATTACTCTGTAATTCTTTTCGCGTATTCTTTTCCTGAATATATGATCTGTCGAGGAGAATCACATGGTTTAAGTGCTGTTTACAGATTTGGAAGGAGGAGATGCAACAAGTTTATCTGGGCAAAGCAATCATTCCTGAAGAAGTAGAGAAATAAGATGTCGGAGGCATGGTAGGTGGAGAAGTCAAACCCATGGTGCATCACAGATATTCTAAGGCCCAAGACATTATAACACTGGTCGAATGATACGAACCAGATACATACTATAGAGATCATCAGGATGGCTTAGCTTGAGCATCGAGAAATGTTTACAGCTACAAATCAACGGACCCCTGCAAAATTTTTTGCTTGTATGATTTTGGGTTAGTAATAAATGCATGATGCAAGCATATTGATGCCTGTTTGTTTTAGAATGTAAGCTAAGATCCTTGGAAAGGGGGATATTCATCTCCCAAAATTTTGATTCGCAATGTTTATCCATATATATAGTGCACTCCGGTTGAAACTTGAGAGACGGTTGCCCCATTCGTTTTATCTTAAACATATAATGATTTACAATGGCATGCTAGATCTATATATAATTTTAAGTTTGTCCTGTTTTACGTACAACATGGCCAAAATAGAAATTCATAATTCAAGTGTTGGCTCGGCACGCAATGTTCTTCTCAGCTTTTCCCTTCCCCGCTTTCTAACATTTGTTCAATTAATTAACAGAAAATAAGTAATGATATGAGTAATAGAGAACCATTTTGCAAACGGGAACACATTGCATAACTAACAGAAAATAAGTAATCATAAGAGTAATAGACAACCATTTTGCATACGTAAAAATGGGAACACATAAATTTTTATCTAGTATTATATACGTACTGGAAAAAAAATTCTAAGAGAATGATTTTTTTAAAAATTATTCAAGAGTAAATGAAGTTTGTGAAAGTGCACTAGAATTCTCTCGATCTCTTTCTTCTCCTTTACCCTGGTTTGGTTTTTCCAGTTGTTTGCTCTCTTTTTTCTTTTTTCTATTTGTTGGGTGTTTCTTCATGCACTCACTCAGCTTTTACTGCACTTTATCATTCTAATATTTCTCCATTTGAGGTTGTGTATGGATTTAATCCTCTTACTCCTTTGGATTTGTTACCTCTACCTAATCCACAAGATATTGTACAAAAGGAGAGAGTAACAAAAGCTGAATTTGTAAAGAAAATGCATGAGAGGATTAAGAACCAAATACAACAACAAACAGAGAAATATATGAAACATAGCAATAAGAGAAAGAGAGAGATGATTTTTGAGGAAGGGGATTGGGTTTGACTTCATCTTAGGAAGGATAGATTCCCAAATAAGAGGAAGTCCAAACTTAGCCCTAGAGGAGATGGTCCTTTCCAAGTCCTCAAAAGAATCAATAATAATGCATCAAATTGACCTGCTTGAGGAATATGGAATATATATTACTTTCAATGTTATGGATCTAACCTCTTTTGTAGGAAGTGAATAGGAAGTGAAGATGAAGAGACACAAGCATATGATTTGAAGACAAATCCTCTTCAAGAGAAAAAGGATGATGGAAGATGGCTAAGCTCAGATCCAAGTTTAGGCCCAACAACTAGTTCAATAGTAAGGAAGACTCAAGAAGATTGGGACTCTAGAGAAACTTTTTTTTACATGTTAAAAAATGCTAAAAACCTAGTTGTAAATATTTAGAGTAAAGTTTATTTCTTGTCAAAAGTAGAATAGAAATTTTATTTGTATTTTTTTCTAAAATGTAATTAGGCATCTAAAACCACCCTAGGTTAGGGTTTTTAGAAGAGTCCTAATTAACCTAGGGTCGGTCATTTAACCTAATTTGAGTCACATGATGCACACCTTGATCATGCTTGCCATGTGAGCTCAAATAGGTGCCTAAATTCAAACTTTGCTATTTGAATTTTCCACCAATTCTCTTGTAAAAGGTCGGATCTCTAAACTTATATAAGAAGGTACTTGGCTATGAATTTTGAAAAGATTAATAAATGAGTGAAATTGCTGTCCAAGTTGCTAGTCAAATTCTCACTCTTGTCTTGCCTCATTAGGAGAGACACTTTAGTCTTCTTCTCCACCTAGCTCAAGTGATATGATTCAACCAATCACTCTACATACCTAACATGCACCTTCAAGAAATTCATAGCTCCAAGTGAACCTCCTTGCACACCTCCTCAATTGAAGCTTTCGCAATTCATCTCAGCATTTCAAGAATTCCAATCAGCTATACCATCACAAAGTTACAAAAGGCGAATTTATATTCTTAGTGTGTATAATCTTTTTGAGAGAATGTATATTTCTTATTTATTGTTTAAAGCATTCATATTTTGGGAAGTGAGCCTTGTATTGTAAATTATTCACTATGTAAAGATAATCATGCGAATTTTCATTGTTGCTCACTAATTGAGAGTGTTTTCTCACTTATTGAGAGGTTTTAGTCTTAGGGGGAGATTAAGACTTGTTTCTTGGAGAATTTGAGAATACTTTGTTGATAAAGGCTCTTAAGTGATTGTTTGAGAGGATTGGACGTAATCCATGTTATGGGTGAACCAGTATAAATCTTGTGTGTACTCTTCTCTCTATCCTTTATGCATTTGCCTTGATAATTTTACAGGTACCGAAATGAGTTTAGACTCCATTTAATCCCCCTTCTAGAGCAACTATACCTTCAAGTAAAATATGAAGATATATGAAATAAGTTCAAAGCTACTCAATGGCCAAAAAAGTGATATTAACAATTACATTCTTCAAGAGCCTATTTAAAGACATGCTTCAAAGAGAAAATGAAAAGTTATGTCATTATTTACAACTTTTTAAACTTTACCAATATTTTCTATGTGGTTTTGTAAGAATATTATTTTTGTTTACCTTTATCAAACTAGTAGAGAGAGTTTAAATCTTGTATACGTTGAAAGACACTATCATTTTTTGTTAACAAACCCTAGTGATTCGTTGATCACTATATTTGTTACGGTTCTTTGTTTTGTCAAGGAGTGCCTACTATCGAAAGCATATTCAATTTCAACTAAGAGTGTCTATGATCTAAACAATATTCAGTTCTACCTGTGGATACCTGCAAAGAAGGACAAAAGGGCGCCCTAGCGGCCGTTTGCACTCCGACGCTCAAGTCAGCTAGAGAGAAACACCAAAAACTCTGCACCTCCGTATCGGAGCACCGTGAATGGCGCTCTGAAGGTGGTAAAAAGAACTATGTGTTGTGTATCTTTTCTCCTTCTGGCAAACAACCTTTCTCTAGTCCCTTGTGCGTAGCCTCAAGACTCGAGCAAGCAACAAGAGTGAATTCTGGGAAAGTCTGCCAAAAGTTCCAACCCTGTTTCCCACGTCTAAGGTTCTATTTAAACTACTTTAGCATTTAAAGCGTCTTAAAGCGCATTTAAGGTTATGAAACGTTCAGCGCCTTTAAGATGTTTAAACCGCTTGGAGCATTTAAAGTACCTTAAACGCTCGAAACATAAACTTTATTAAATAGCTTTAATTACCTTATACCTGACAAATTGACGTTTCTAATCTGACTTGGCTGCTATTACACGTGGAGGGCCTCACAACACCGTGACCCCACTTGGGGGTATTTCCTCGTGTGAGCCCTCCTTCCTGGGAGTGCATCTGCGCAAGGGGTGACTCTTTGGGTGCCAACTCATGCCCCCAAACCTCTAGTCACTACTTTGAGAGCGTATCTACCTTCCTCTCGTACCCTGCACCTGGCTACCCCTGGGCGTGACCCTTCTTATGAGTCGTAACTATCCCAAGGGCTTCTCTGGGCGACATGGGCACTTCACGAGTCAGATTGCTCTCCACTGGCGCTAGTACAATGGCCTTGAAGCCACCTTTCTCTTCCCTTTATTGCTACCCCGGGTTATCAGGGTTTGAGGCCTCCCCACGGCGTCACTCCCTCCATGGTCTTTCCTACCCATGGGTATCGGGGAGCAACACTGTGGTTGCCTTGCTTTTGTGACATTTTACCTTGGCGACGCCCTACCTTGGCGACACCTGCTCTAGACGACGTCTTATCTTGGCGACGC
>Ga0123342_1003824_pt1 | contig 23685 bp, 12 predicted proteins | sample Turbeawhitnodule_FD_89960 | JGI IMG/M metagenome (GOLD analysis project Ga0123342, IMG submission 89960) | Root nodule microbial communities of legume samples collected from Mexico - Turtle bean Mexico white nodule | ecosystem: Host-associated > Plants > Roots > Nodule | place: Mexico: Nepantla... | reverse complement strand
GTGTTTGAACTCCTTTGGAATTTAAAGGTTATGCCATCAGCTCAGTTTTATGTGTGGAGGGCACTATCAGATAGATTAGCGACAAAACAGAATCTGCACAAAAGGAGAGTGTTATTGGGGGATACTCTATGCGTGTTTTGTGGAAGGGAGGAAGAGACAAGTTCACATGTCCTCGTTTCATGTATAAAATCAATTAAAGTATGGAATATGTGCTTTAGCTGGATGAGAATTAGTTTGGTGAATCACAATGAATTGAATCATCATTTTGAACAATTCTCTTACATATGTTTTAATCAAGAAGGCAATAGGTTATGGAAAAGTCTTTGGGTATTAGTAGTTTGGAGTATATGGAAACACAAAAATAGGGTTATCTTCAACCAAGCAAAGTTAGACGTGGAGGAAATTTTCACTTTGGCACAAGTACAATCATGGGTTTGGATGAAACATAAAGAAAGGAAAGTTACTTTTTCTTTTCCTGATTGGATTTTATCACCCTTAACATGCATTAATATGACAACTAGATAAGTGTCTAAAAGTGTTTTCAACCTTTGTCAATATTCTGCATGTAGGGTTGGTTGTAGCAACAATTATAAAATAAAATGCTCAAGATCAATGAGATGAATCTGTTTTGAATATCTGTATTACTTGTGAGGTGGGGAAGGTGTTTTCTCTTTGGTGCAGGTAAAGCGAGAGGAGAGCAGCTAATATCATAAGATAATATCATCAGTTAGAGAAGAATGAAGAGTGAAAGAGTGTAGAAGGATGATGGAAAGTGGGGCATAGGGAGTATATTAGAGCAATGTCATGTTCTACCTTTTATCAATACCGAACTGTTGAACCTTTAGAGAGGAACTCTGCTAAAGGAGCTCGCTAATCGGAATGGTATTAGAAGATAGAAATTTTGGTAGCTCTAAAATTGGTTTTGTGCAGTAGGCGCTGAACCAAATTCTATGACCTGTTGCGCATGCCTCTGTTTGTTGGGATTGTTGAGTAGCAGGAGTTGGCATCAAGGAGAACCTTTGTCTCTATCAGGAGAACTTTGGGGAGTGCATTCTGGTGTGGTGAGTATGGCAGGTAGGGTCAAGCATTAGTTTGGGAACTTAACATTGTGAAATCGCTACAATAGCATTAGGTAGTGAGCATTGTACTACTAAGTTGAAAAAGTGGCCTTGGGGTCTAGCTTTATATTTTTATTTACGTTGTTGTCAAACTTATGTATTGTGTGGATGCATAGGTTTTGTTAGATGTGTTATTATGATCTTTACAAGATGTTGTAATAGGTTAAGTTTATTTGTTTCTAACCCATTTTTTAGTGGATTTGTATATGGATTGGAACACCCCTAAAATGTCCCTTTAATTTATTTAGTTCTTTGTCCAAAAAAAATTAGTTACTTGAAAATTAATCACCTCTTTACATTTAACTAACATGACACCCGTTAACCTTATTTTAAATCTCATCATTTATTAAAATAAAATTATTGAAAAATAAAACTTAGATTTATAATTTTAAGAAATAAAAACATGAACACCAATTTTCTGTCTTCCCACGGGATTTGTTACCTAAAGTTAGATTGGTAGGAGTGGAACAGTTTACAATGTAAAATTTAAATAAAAATTGATCTAATATTATTTTATATTAATTAAATTAGATAAAATTTAAAAAATTATTAATATTTTAAGTAATTCTATTATTAATAAATTTATAAATTAATATTTAATTAATTATTAACTTTAGATATAATAAAATTTTTTTTCTAAAATAATATCTAATTTAATTAATATACTAACTATTAATCTTTTATTATTAAAATAAATTTTTATTTAATAATTTTATTTTATTATTAAAATAAATTTTTATTTAATAATTTTATTTTATTATTAAAATAAATTTTTATTTAATAATTTTATTATAGTAAATAAATCACTTAAATATTCAAGATAGTTGAGTTCAAACATTATAAAAAATTAGTAAATATAATCTCATAACTAATTACATACCAATTTAAAAATTATTTATTAATAATAATTATTATTATTTTATATTTAATTTAATTAATATAATAATTAATTATTTTTAATTTCTAAAATTAATTTTTATTTAATATTTTTTTATTGAAATATCACACATAAATACAACCTTTGTGTTGTTTTTATCTAATAATTTATTTTAAAGAGATTAAATTTTTATATAATATATTTTAAGAAAGTATAAAAATATGTTATAGATGTTTTTTTTTTCGTAAACTAATAAAACACGTACTCAATCTTAAACACATGACTACAGTCCTGATAAAAAAATAACCCTGGAATATAAAAACGACTAAAATATATACATATAATTGTTTAATTTTAAGAAACGATACTTTTTAAAATTCTCTCATGAGACTGAAAAAAGTAACGTGTTCTTAAAATAAATAAAAAAGTAACGTGTTCTTAAAATAAATAAAAAAGTAACATATTTATCTCAGTGTCTAGTAGATAGTTTACTTATAAGTATATCATATTTTTTATTTTAAATATTATTATTCAAATTTAATTAATCACAAATCATAAAATTGTAAAAATTAAAATTTTCACTACTTTGTAAATATGAATACATAATTATAACGTTGAATATCTCAAAATAAAATTAACGATTAATTCTCTTATAATTACTTCCATATTTTACTAATGAATTTTAAGGATGTTATTGTTAAATATTAATTTATTTCCTTGTGCTAAAATAAAATATTCTATCTCAATTTATCATCGTATATTTTCTTTCCTTTCCTTCTTCGGTAACTCTTGTAATAGTTGTTTGACTGATAAGAAAAATACAAAACTCCAAGACTAAAAGTAAAATAGAGAGCATAAAAAGATTACATCTTTTGTTTCACATAACTAATTACTCTACTGTTTAATATTAATATTTCTGATATTTATCTATTCATTTTAAAAATTAAATTTATTATTTTAACTTCAGAGAAAAACCTCAGAGTAAATTATAATATAGTACTTTTATGTCTGTCAGACTGTCATAATATAACCATGTAAAACAAAAGAGAGAAAACCCATTGTATTTTACACATTGTAGTTGTTTTTCATATTTAAGATTTAAAGTTTTATTGTAGCGACACGTAATCCACTTAATAAAACTGTCTATTATACATAATATTAAAAATATAACCTTTTGACAACAACGATATTAATAAAATGTATGTATATATAAGTTTTGTCCGTATAAAACATGTAATTGGAAATTAAAATAAAAAATTATATAGGGTATACGTAGTGACCAGTGAGAAATGCAGCATGATGAATGACCAGCCATGCATTTTTTGACACACAAAAATATTTGGACTTATTCTCTTTCGCGCACTCAACGATATATTCTCCACCTACTGAATCAAGCCAAATATATACTAACACCAAAATACATTCATTAACAAAATAAATAAAGACCATATATAATTACTAGTTTATTTTTATGCCCCTCAACAAATAAATATAATCTCAAAATACCCACAAATATTAAAGCCATAAAAAATGGACACTATTATATACATCTCAAAATATATATATCAACAGTCTCACATATCACCCTCATCGGTATCAACCGCCGGAGTTGTAGTGCGGCCCTTCCGCCGTGATTGCCGGCGGTGGCTGCCTCCGAATCTCAACCTCCCGGTCTCCTTAAACCGCTGTTTCTCCGAGGGTACAATGACACACTCGGGTGGTGGCACGTTGTACCTTAATGTATCATAGCAATATGAATAGTACATGTAACGCTGGCGGAACCGGCGCATGGCCAGGCGGCGCGTGGGAGTGATGACGGCGTAGTCTTGAGCCTCGAGATCCTCGTATTGGTCGGAGCAACTGTTGAGGTCGAAGATCTCTTGGATGGGGTCGGCGGGGCAACCCTTAAGGACTAGGTCCTTAAATTCCGTGACAAAAGGTGCATACTTATAGTTTACTTTGTATTTACCTCCAGATGTTGCCCAATTTGATGCATCCCATATGGTCGAATACAGTGACATTGGTTTCGAAGGGTAGTCACCTCCCATTTCCTCACTTCGTAACACTTCTCTGATTGGAACTTCATCAACGTAAAAACTGCACCAATTCAAACATACAGTCATGAATATAATCAATTAAAGTGAAGTTAAAAAAACAAGAACAAAGTAGAGTATATATTCCCGTGAAATAAAAAAGATTTGCCAGCTATGTTAGTGTTGAGTTAGGTGGGAATTATGGGAACGGGTTTGGCAAATGGTATAGGAATCTATGAGTTTGCTTTAGTTCGGTAATCTTACAAAAATTGGTGCCAAGTTTTGCACAGATTAAATAAAGAAAGATCACATGTTTCATTACACGGTTTCAACTGATTCTTCGTTTTCCAAGTTTTAGTCACCCTTCTGATTGTGGTGTACAATTTCAAAGAAGTGCATGATTGAGATAGATTATAACTATGCACTGAGAATTTGATTACGAAAAAGAAGAATCAATTAAAAGGTTTGGCAAGCCCATTATAACGAGAAGGACCGTGATGGATACGTATGAGTGAAAACAAAAGAGTCTTATCATGTGTGTTATACACAAAAATATAAGGATAAGCACAAATTTAAGTGGGGGAAAAGCAGTGGATGATTTTTTAATCTATGATCATCACCGTATCCATACAGAATTAAAATAAGAATAATTTAAAAAGGCAGATGAAACAAAAATGAAGTTGGCCATGCCTGTGGGCCAATTATACTAGTCTCAAACTGGGAAAATAATCATTGAATTCGAAACCCACACTACCATCTAAACCATCCTTTTAGTAATGAAAAGTATATGCTTTTGAACCTTGCTAGCTCACACAAACCAAACCAGACCAAGTTGTAGTTGTGGGCGACGCATCCCACACGCAATCCCAAACACTTTCCTACCTCATGTTAAGTCAAACAAAACCAATTCAATACCAAACACACGCCACGTTAAAGTTATATCCCAGGGCATTCCAGAAAAGTATTTTTCAAGCACACAAAACCAATTCATCCCTATCAACACACTAAATTATGTATAGTCACGCCGCACAAATACACAAACAAAACCCTTACATCACGTTCTTCGCTGTCCAAAGGATGCTGTATCTGTGGTATTCTTTCGTTGGGTCGAACCACAAACGGTAACGCTCCTCACGCCCACGGTTGGTGCTCCCGTTGCCGTATAAGTTCGTCTGAAACCGCCACGGTTTTCCGGCGATGTTTCCGAGGAATTCGAAGTCCAACTCATCGTGTGACTTCTCGAACACATCACCGTTTGATGTCTGTACCAAGAAAGAAAAAAAAATAAGTAATCAACCATGCCACCCTCCAAATAACCGTGCATATAAACAAAGTTCTATTATTGCTGATAAAAAAAAAAAAAATAAACAAAGTTCTAATCTAGCGTTAAGGTTTTTAAAGACGTAATTTTTCATAATACAAGGAAAAAATACCGAAGCAATAATTATAATGGCGTGAACAATTTCAATGTTTTGTTAAACCAAGCATGCTATACTAAGCCATCACTTGTAGTTCACCGTTTGAAGAGTTCATTAAAAAAACTACGAAAATTCTGACGTAAATTGAATGGAGTTCACCGACCATCAATCTGTTTTTGACTTTGCTACAAGTTCGGTATAGTTTCTTCAGCAAATTAAAAGGGATGTTTGACTAATGTATAGCGTGTTTAACTGATTATAAAAAAAAAGGTAAAAATAAAGAAGACGAAGCATTAAAACTTCGGAATTCATGTTTTTTTTAAATGCATACCATTCCCCCCAGAAAATCGTGAATTATACAATAATTAAAAAAAAAAACTTTGATGTCTACAAATTTTTCTTATGAATTTGCTTGGAAAAATATTGTTTACTTACATAAAACGCCACGCAAATACCCGCAGTATAATTCGACGGTAACTTGATTCTGGCGCTGAAGAATCCATAGTGGTACATATTAGAGGATATGAAACCCGAACCTGTTTAATTATGGGATAAAATTTTTGAGAAAAAAACCCACACAAAAAAGAAAAAAAAAATCATACGCAGATGTTATTGCACATGACGACGTGTAACTGAAACATTTACCTGTGAAGCGATCGAGGAGGAGTTGTGCGCCGTAGCCATCGGCGGAGCGAACAACGTTGCTATCTCCGAAGAGCGTAGAATAACCATCGTTGAAGGGTATAGTAGCGAGGTCGAAGGCTGCGTCAACGAAACTGAAGAGAAGCAGAGAAAGTAGCAAAAGAAACGAAACTTTGGGTATTGACCCAACACAACGTAACCTATGATCCATACTAATTTTATTTCAGTTTCTCCCTTCTTCTTCTTCTTCTTCTCCTTCTTCTGTTTTTCTCTCTCCACCCTTTCTTTTCTCCCTTCACTCTATATTTATACACAATCAAAATCATATTAAATCACTATGTAGAAACACAAGAATTATTTATACACAGCTCTTACCTGGATTTCATTTATTTGCTTATTTTCTTCTCTCTCTTTTTTGTCCAAACTTATCCAAACTGGGTGGTCAAATTACGAGGGGTGCCACTGTTCTATGTTGCATTTTTTGGTGGGCGCAAAATTATGAATAAGAATATGTGCTTATCGTTAGGTTGCTGCTATCATCGTTGGAATGAAGAAATATTTTTATTTTTTAGGGGTAAGGTGTTATTTTGTGAACCTCTTGGGGTGCCGACAAATATGGTGATAAGGGTTCATAATTTGTAGTGTTGAATGTATGTACTAATGGAGGTTTGAATTAAGCAAAAATAATGATAATCTAGCATGATGATGACCCTATATGAATTTAATGTTGTTGAAAGCCTTAGAATTTTGCTCTAATATTTTATGAGTGGTGTTGGTTAGATTTCACGTCTTTGGTGGCATTATATGACAAAATAATTGAACCCGACTCATAACAAGTATGAAAAGAAAAAACTGTAGTGGAAGGTGATGGCTTATGACCTCTTACACGTGTACTACAAGGTGGCAAAGAACCTTATTATCTACCTTAATTTTTAAGATTATTGTGTCTTTCTTCTTAAGTTTTCTAAACTAATCATACATGGTGCTGGTCAATTCAAAGTGGTCAACCATTGGTTGTCATGGTTAATAAAGTTTTTATTTCATGGCTACATTTTCAGGAAATTTGAGGGTGGCAAATTTTTGTTCCACCTTTTACATTTTTTTGTCTTTTTAAAAATATATAAAATTTTAAAGTGTTGGAATATGCCATGCTTGTGACTTGTGTGAGATGAATATATTGACCAGCTCAGTTCCAAAAGTATGACGCGACCAAAGAAAAAACAAGTTGAAGAATATCAAAAAAATAAAGACACTTATTTGAAAATTTCTTATCCCAGAAAAAAAAATTGAGGAGCTGGTTTTAGAATAACGAAGTTTTTTTTTTTTTTTGTAATAAATGGGACAAAATGAGGGCATTATCGTCCACTGAAAAGGTGAAGCCAACAGCGAGAACTTTGCAGAAGCGTGTGAATATCTTACACCTCTCGCAATATGAATGGAAAGATGGGAGCGTTTTGGTAAAATTAGGTTCGGTCTATTTTGACGTCAATTTGAGTTCTTGGAAGATATTAAATAGGTTAAATAATGTGATGGAAATGGAAAAATTAAATAAAAAATTAAATACATAATTTCAGTTACTTAACTGTAGGTAAGCCCTAAATGTACGTTGTAAAAATAGAAAAATGAATTAAAAAAGTAAATATATAATTTAAATATTAATAACATTTTTATCCTGAAATTTAAAATAAATCCGTTTCTTATTCTTAAATTGAAAAATTATATTAATTCCTACAGTTTTAAAAAATAATTTGTAGCCCTAAAACATGGATGACGTTGACATGTTAATTTCAAACGTTGTGATAGTTCAAATAATTTAACATACTGGTCTAAAGAAAACAAGTTTATAAATACGTCACTTTGTAATTAAAGGGAATTGTATACCAAGTGATGAAATTGTATATAAACACAAAAAAAAGGGAATTTCTAACTTCAAAAGGGTTATTTTTTTCTTAAAAAATGTTATTTTTGTTTTTTTTTTCTATATATAAAAAAAAATTCCTTTACTGTTAATCATTAATCCTAAAATAAAGATATCAAAATCCAAGCATTTCTGTGTTTCACAGATATTAATAATTAATTTTCGCTTTTACTATGGAAAATAGGTGATTTGATGACAAGATTTTTGCACTTATTACTTTTTTTATATATACAAATTTAATAAATATTTTACAAATAATCAGACAGAAACCGATCGATATCCTTATTTTCCTTCTATGTAAGTATCCCATTCGCTTGATTGTCATTGAATTCATTCAATAAACAAGATAAAAGGAAAAAAATAAATTGTAAATATAAGGTATATATTAGATAAGTTTTTCAATAAATATTTACAGACAAAAATAAGATAAAATAATTTTAACTTATATCTTCTTAATAATTTTTAGATTTTGTTAACCTAAGCGGCACTCATAATATTAAAGTTCTTAAATATCTTTTTTAATTAATCAAAATCTTAAAAAATAGCAAATTTTTAAATATATTTCATTATAATTAAAACTGATTATAATTTTGTGACGTGTGCTGTCTATTTATAGTTTTTTTTTCTTAATCTCATCACTCTCCATTTAATTCCATCATAGTCATGACAGATTTTAAAATTTATACTTAGCATTGATTTTGTATTTTATCACAGGCGAAGGTGATAAAAGGAAATTTCACCTTCGATAAGAGGAAAACTGTTTTTCATCTTACAAGAGTTGAAAATGGTAAAAAATTATTAAGAAAATAACAGCATATATAAAATAGTAGTTTAAATAACAATGGTTTTGAATAGGAATTGGTACATGGAAGTAATAGAAATAGAAAAGCTATTAATACTGGCTTATTGACGTGGTAAACATGATCAATAGAAAGAGTTTAAGAAAAAAATAAAAGAAATGAGAATCAATATATAGACATCATTAAATTAAAATTAAATAAACTTTAATTATAATGAAAATATCTTTTAAATATTTATAATTTTTCAAGAATTTTGTTTTTAAAAGCTCTAACCAATATTTTAAAATGGATGTTTTTTTATATAGACATTGAATTTTATTAATTCAACCATTGCTTTGATATGTTGTAGACTATGTAGAACAAAAAATTTCATGTAATTCATATAATTTGATCCACCATTTTCCCTTTTTTTTATTCATATAAACATTTAAAAATAAATATAAATGTTAGCTATAAGATTACATGCACGAATACTCAAATTATCTCAATTTTACGTGAGTAATCTAGAAGATGATATGAAATTATTTAAAGGTTGAATTAAAAAATTTCTTTTAACTTTACGTGCATGATGCAAAAAGGATATGATATTTTATGATTCAAAGGTTGAATTTCAATTTTGTTAATTTTATAAAAGGTATTAAGAAAAACAAGTTTACAAGATTATTTGTAGAGAGATGTGGTGTATCACTGTTATAGTGTGCATTTGTTCCAAAGATTTTTATTTCAAATTTCATTATAAAAGTTCAGTGTTTACTATAAAAAAATTATGAACATCTCTTAATTATATTGCAGTGAAGGTTTTCATGTACTACTATGCAATTTAATTTCGATTTTTTTTTTCACTAGCAAGTTCATGGGAATTTCACTTTTCGTTATCTTCAAGCAAACTTAAAATAAAGATATAATAGATTAAAGAAAAAAAAATCCCTTGTTATCTAAGTTAGAATCAATTGAGAGAAAGTATATCTTTCAAAAGAAACTAACACATAGAATAACCCTTCAAATTAATAAAGAGAATATATATATATATATATATATATATATATATATATGTATGAGTGGCATGACTAGGTTACTTGAATATATAGTAAGTACACATTCTTGGTGTTTAATTGTAGTTATTAAATTTGAATGATCAACACTAACTTTCATTCCTAACCACTTAAGCTTAAAATATTATGTTATGTGTATTCACACACAAGTCATTATTACATACATGTCGTTAAAAAAAACATAAAGATTGGTATGACATTGTAAAAAATACATAAATATATAAATAAGTACATTTCTTGAATGATATTGATAACAGTATTTATTACATATAATAACTAATTAACTTTACTAAGATGATTAAATATTGTACTTATTAGATTAGTTAAAAAAATCGCAAAATATCATATATATGTTATATAACTTTTCATAATATTAAATATTCATAAATATTATATATATTAAAATGTATATATATATTAAAAATATATATTATTAGATAAAAAATAATTATTATAAAATTTAATATAGGTAAAATAGATAGATAAATAATTTTTAGTGTTATATATATATATATATATATGTATAGAATTTATTTTAATTGATATTTTTTATACATTAAAAATTTAGAATAATAATATACACAACAGTTTTTTTTTTTATCAGCATAATATACACAACAGTATTAGTTGGAAAGTTTTAATTATTGAAAAGTTTATCACAAAAATGTTAAAAATATACCATAAATTATAAAGAAAATATTATAATTTGTTTAGTGTGTAAACAAAATATTAGTTGGAAAATAATTTAAGAGTCAGTTATAATTTTTTTAAAATATTATCTTTCTGACGCTTTTTTATTAATTAAAAATTATAAAAATTGATAATATTCACTTCTTTTTAATCTAGAGGAAAAAATATTAAAATGTGTTTTAATAAATTTTAATTAATAAAAAAAATGTTAATATGTTCCTCCACCAACAATGCTGTTATGCATGGATGGACTATATCACAAAGGGTGGACTTTGCTTTCTAGAATCATGTGACTTTTTCTTTTTCTTTTTTATCTTTTTGTGTTACAATTGAGGCAAATTTCATTGATTTAAGAAATCAACATTCTTGCAGGAAATGGGCAGATATAAAATAAAAATGGCCCTTAAAAATTGATTAATGCAGGGAATGAAGGAACAAACTACCTCTCAATGGAATAAATTAGGGACTCAATTAGGTCATTTTTAACTACTAAGGGATTAACTATGACCCTATAAGATGCCAAACAGTGCCATAATATTTATAGAGTGATAGCTTGTGTTTTTTAAGGAGGCTTTTATATTTTGGCTTGATTATATTTTTGGTTCTATATTTTTCTATATTTTACATGTCTATAAATTATGCTTCCTATTCTATATTCATATATTTTTTTTTTAATTATTAAATTAAAGTCTGTTATGGTATATTAATATAGTTTTACATCGCTCCGGAGTCGAGGTAAAAACCATTTATATACTCCTTCTCGCATTAAGGAAATATCAACCTTTAAAGCGAACAATACTTCGGATACAGTGATTCCTTCTAAAGTGAATTTTTAACTTAACTCAACCCCAAAAAATCTGTTATGGGGTAATGTTTGCACTCACTTATATACAATAAAATACTTTAATCTCTAGTCGATGTGGGATCTCCAACAATAAGGAATATGAGTGAAAGTGTAGGAAAGGGTTAAGAATAAACATAATTGCATAAGCCATTGTATAATTTAAAGTGCCTGATATAAGCAGCAAAAGGACATTTGATTTTAGTAGTTGTTGAGAAAGAAAACGAAAAGGATTCTTCTTTGGTGGTTTCATGCAAAACCAAATCCTTCATAAGGAATGGTATAATCCTAAACACAAGCTACAAGGGGACCCACCTTCCATTAGCCCTAGAAGAGGACAATTAATTCAGCTCAACAATCATTCGCATACATTAGGGTTAATACTATAATTAACAATTCATTTCGCATAACAAATCCATTTGAATATGGAACATGCCAGCTTGTTTCCGAAAAGCTTCTTCGTTACTAAAGTTAGAAACATATTCAGATAATGAAATTGATTGGAGAACAACCATGCAATCATTAACCAACACAAAATAAAGTGCCAAATGAAAATGCACAAACTAATCAACTTGGTTGGACTATAATTAAACTTGATTAAATACTGTTTGTGTTTCAAATTCAATATAATTAGATAGGATCGAGAAAGAAATTTCACTAAAATATAGTTAGTTTTGTTGACAACAATTAATCATTAAAAAAGTTGGTTGATAGTTGATATGTAACTAAAAGAAAATAATAGGACCAATCAGTATAACTACTTAGTCCTCATCATCATTTATGAATTAAGTTGAATTTTGCATTATATATCCTTGAAAAAAGATGACAAGTTGTAAATGTGTTGTAATGCAGATTAGTTTCATAGTCAAATTAAAAATTTCGATATTTATATATATAAGAGATATATCTTTCAATTTTACAAATAATCAAATATTCTAATTATAGTAGTTAAAAAACTAGTAATTAAGAAAATTTCATTCAACAAGTAGTTAGTTTTTTTATCGTCAAATTATAAATTAAATTAAAGAAAATATTTGAAGGGTGCTTAATCCCTACATAAAAGGAGGCTATAAACTTCCAAATCACACACACACAAAAACCCTACAATATAACAACTCAATAAATAAATAAAAAACTATGAAAAGCTATGCATCCTATATATAGTTTAGTTTGTACAAAACCAAACTAATTGTCTAAAATGCAGAAAAGTGCAGGACCACCATGCCCTCAAAAAGAGAAACTGATACATCTTGTTAGCACATAACTTTTTTAAAAATGGTTAGGGCTAAAGATAATAACATTTTTTATCAACAAATAAAGAATAAATAAATAAAAAATATTTCAACACTATTAAAAACAGCTAGCATATAATAATATCATGCAAGTTTATGGTATAAGTTTTTGAAAAGTTTAAAAAGCAAGATGTAATGGCCAACCTGCTCCCGTAAGGATACAAAGAGTCAGAAAAATGAAATATGAAATTGGCATAGTTTGAGAAAAACGAGGTTGTGAAGGGAAATAGGGTAACATGGTTGCAACAAATTTATGATACCTAAAATTAGGGCACTATGGATTTAGCTTGTGAACCACTCTAAGATTGTCATTTTGTTGAGACACCAAGTCAGAGGCCCCATACCAACTAAGATGGGATAAATTACAAAATTAATTTCCTTGAAAATATTCAAAAGAAATAGTCTTAAAAGATGTACTATGGCCACAATATATATTGTTAAGATATGACTGGATTATCACATTAGGAAAAAAAGATGTTATGATTACTCATACGATCACGGGTGGTAACTGTATTTTCAATTTTTAGTGCCCACTGAAGAGTTTTGTTCTGGTTTTATGCAGATAGGAGAATTCTATATTTGGATGCCATCTGCATATGCAGCTCTGATGCTGTGAAATACATGAAGATTCACCTCTTCTTCGAAAAATGGAGGGGTTGATTAAGAATGACTACGGAATTTATAGTCAATGTTAAAAAACTTGTGCCATGATAATAGAAGCCGAGTAAATTATATTTGAATCTAATAAAACTTGTTTAATAAATTTTTAGTATGGAAGCTAAATTTATAATTCGCAATATATATACTAAAATACGTATTTACTTTTTCTTTTATATCTTAGAATATAACACAATGATACATGAAGAGTTACATATGAGATTGAATAAAAAATATAAATTTCTTTTAGATATATCAATAGGGGTTATGTTTTCCGTAAAACGTAAAATTGACTTTTTTTAATTGTCTAAATTTTTAGACCTTATGTATAGTAAGAAAACTATTAAAATACGTCATTGTCAATTTTTTTTGTACTGGACAAACAAGTTTTTAGTGTGGACTAGAATATTAAAATATTTCACGCTAACGTGGATATTATAATATTATATAGTCTATCTTGGAAATTCTTTTGTTACGTTAAAAAAACACTGATCAGAATTCATTTTAATAGTTTTCTTACTACAAGGAGGTCTAAAGTTTAAAATATGAAAAAAAAAACAATTTCGTACTATAGTACAAGACGAAAAACATATTTAATCCTTATAATAATTAAATACTCACAAATAAAAAAAACCTTAATGTTAATATAATAGATGAAAAAAAATAGAAGAGATTTTATTAAATGTAATTAGTCAACCCTTTCAATAATTAATTATTGCCAATAAAGGGCTCTCTACCTTGAGCAATTGCATGTAAAAACTCCATTTTTTGTTAGAGAGTTAGATGAGAAGATTTATATGTGTCAAAATGAAGGTTTCTCATAAGAAGGAAAGAAAAATATGGTATGCAGATTAAAGAAAAGATTGTATAGTTCGAAACAAGCTCCATGACAATGTTACAATATGTTTGAAAGTTTTATGTATAAGGAAGGTTTCTAGAAGTGCAATGCTAACCACTGTTGTTTCTTCAAGAGATATAAATCTAGTTATATTACTTTGTTAATATTTCGATGATATATGAGTAACATGTTTAAATATGGGTGAAATAAAAAAAAACTGAAGATGCAATTGTCAAAAAATTTGACATGAAACCTTGGAATGCAAATCATGCGAGATAAGCAAAAAAGGAATTTTGCAATTATCTCAAGCAAAATATATCAACCATGTTTTGCACAGATTTAACATGAGAGATGTCAAACCAGTTAACACACCTTTAACTAATCATTTTTGGTTATCTACGGATCAATCGCCTTAAACAAAGAAGAAAGAGAATTCATGGTTAAGGTTTTATATGCTTCAACTATTGAAAGTTTGATGTGCATGATGGTCTGTACAAGACTAAACATTAGTTAGAGATATTAGCAAGATTGTGTCAAATTTAAGTAAAACTCATTAGATCAGATAAATGGATTTTGAGGTATTACGAGGCATACCAAAGAAATGTTTTTTCTATAGTAAAGGAGAATTGAAAATACAAGGTTATGTAGATGCAAACTTGAAGCTGAAGTTGATCACAAAAAAAGTACAACCGGTTACATTTTAGTTGTTAGTTGAACATCTCAAATACAAAAGATTGAGTACGTAGCACTAACAGAAATTACTAAAGAGTTTATATGGCTTCAAGATTTGTTGACAGAATTGAGATTTATACAGAAGAATGTTTTGCATAGTAATAGTCAAAGTACAGTACATTTTGCAAAGAATTCAACATTTCATTATAAAACAAGACACATTGATATTCAGTATGGCTTCATTAGATCTTTGCTTGAGTGTGAGGTACTAACATTGAGACAAATTCTAGGAAATAAGAATCTAGTAGATACATTGACATTTGGTGTATCTGTGAAAACAAATTGAGATTAGTCTTAAGTAGGATCCTCTTAGACTTGGTCATGCAAAATAAATTTGTAGGGAGCATACTTCTTTTGTTAGGGAAGATAAAGCCAATAACTTTTCGAAATGCTTAAATTTAGAAAGCAAAATCTAATGATTATACTGTATAATATATAAATATCATCATGCAAATTTTATTACTCATTCCAGGAAGGAGAAAGAAAAAGAAAAGAGAGGATTTATTTTGAATTGTAAGTTAAGTTGTACACACATATTCTTAAAATTTTCTCTTCCGGTGTACAACAACACGGAGATATAGAAATAATTGGTTGAACTCCGTTATTAACTTTGTATGTATGATTATTCCACCTTTTCATAATTCTGATTAAAGGAAATATGCATTATTTCTTAACAATTTTATTATACTTTTTTTGTTCTAATTTGCTAAGAGCTGACCACTACTTAAAGGAGAAAACTTTACCACGAAAGTGCTTCCTTCAAATTCCACAACATGAAGCAAATAAACATAAGGAACTGAACTGAATAAAATACAGAACTTATTAACTCGCAACAGCTCTCAACAGACAGAAAAAAATTTAGTTAAATAGCATTCCTAAAACACGGGGAGTTTTTATTTTTATCTGATAATGGGCAGTTTTTATCTTAAATAAAAATATTTTTTAAGTTAAAATTTAAATTATAAAAATATTTTTCAGCAAGCTATGTGCTAGAAACCTGAAATATGTTTTGTACAAGAACATTTCTCATGTGTATTTTACACAATGCAATGAAAAGTCAAAACACACCCAACTGAACACGGGATAGATTTTACAGTATAAGCTACCATCCAAACAAAAAGGGTCACTCACGTATTTCACATTCTCTTCTAACATAATTTCTGAAAGCTTAGTACCCTGGGCTAGTACACATGTGTTTCAATGCACTGCATTGATGATCCACAAACTGTTATGCCAAGGTCATGACAGAAAAGCACAAAGCAAAAAGGACCTTACAAAAACACTACTGAACCCTACTATAGTTGATTTTTCCCTTGTCTCATAACATTGTGCAAGCTTAAAACTGAAGAACCAAGCCTCAATATTAGGGTAAATAAGTAATTGGCCTGAGTTTCGGAGATCATATCAGTCATACCTCCAATGAAAATAAGTAATGTGCAAGCAAAGCAAAAGAAGAAGCATTTTACATAACAAACCAACTAATATATTACTGGAAAATAGTCAGATATTTGCTTTAGTTGAGCTGAGTTTGGAGTTTATACCAGACAGTAGTTGCAGTGAATATGAACGTAAGGATTCCTTCCATTACAAAGTGGTACTTATTTTATGGTAGTTCAACATCTTTTTGCATAATCGTCTAACAACCCAACCAGTTTAACACCTATATGCGTGACATATTTGCTACTGGTTTGTTATCCTTGACTTGACCATAAACAGGAAAACAAATACCTGAATTACCTTAGAGACATCAGCCCATCAAGATGAAACATTACGAAAAATATTGTGCATAGAATAGACACTAGACTAGATTACTTACTATTAGTGTATGCAGAAACAATCACTTATGTTAAGAACTGTCCTGTTGACTGAGAACCCAGAATACACAGATTAAAGTTTTAGTTTTAGGCAACATTCTGATAAATTCAGTATAGTGTATACAAGAAGGAAAAAGGTATAGTGTATAAAAGAAGGAAAAGGTATGCTAATTAGTACAGCTGTATCTGAACTACTATAAATAGTTCTAGGAGAGTTAGTACAGGGGAGAAAAGAAAAGTAGAAGGATGGTTGGAGACTGAGGTTCTCTCGACCTCAGATTGTATTGTATACTTTGTATTCCTTGACTCTACCCCTACTACATTGGCACAGGGACTGGAATTAAGGAGGGCAATAAAATTCAATATTGTGTCTTTTCTTTCCTATTCTAATACCAGTTCTATCCCCACTGATATCAGGTATCAGAGCTGCGATCTTGGCACTGTAGTGTATTTTGAAGGGTATGGTGAGCACAAGGATGGAATCAAGAATGGATGTTTCAAGAAGACATCCACGACAGAGAAATTGAGAATGAACAACATGAGTGTTTTCAAAGACTGGAAGATTTTATAAGTGGTCTCACAGTTGTCATTGAAAAAAATATCATGTGGCAAGCAAACAATGGGGCCCCACACACGATGGAAGAAAGAATTGGCACAAGGTAAGGGGAAGAAGTGGCAACCAAACTCTCAGTCACGGTGGAGGAAACTTTGATATCCCTATTTTTTGCGGGAGAGGAAGCATATGGCTGATCAAATAAATAGGTTGGAGCAGTATTTCCTTTCGAAAGAGGTAATAGAGGAAAGAATGCAAGTTGTGATGATTGCTTTAGAGGGAAAGACCTTAAACTAGTTCCAGTGGTGACCTTGTGACCCAAACCCGATATGGGAAACTTTCAAAGTTGAAGTGGTAAAAAGGGTCAACCCAATATGTTAAAAAATTCTTTTGAAATCTTGATTGGGTTAACACAACAGGTACTGTACAAATTTACATAGAGCAATTTTAAAAATATGCGGATTCTTAAAAGGCATTGAACAAGATAATTTGGTAGAAATATTCTTGAATGGCTTGAAAGAAGAAATAAACAGAAGTGAAGTTATATGAACCCAACAACCTTGCTGAATTGATGATGAAGACTGAGATGATTAAAGAGAAATTAGAATTATGCCGAAAGGGGGAGCACTGATACGAAATAAAGGAAGCAATGGGTACAGGCCGTATTCAATGACTAGAAGCTATTACACACGCTGCTAATAAAGAATTGTTATTAAGGTGTGGGTTAGAGCCAGAAGAAATTCTTGACACAAGGTGCAATGCCAAGGAAAGGGTCAAGGTTCTGTTTTAGAAACAAGAGCTGAATATTTTAACAAGAATTTTTTATTTTTGAATTAGGAGGTGTAGATGTGGTTTTGGAATTGGAATGGTTGGTGAGTTTAGGAGAAGTTAAGGCTGATTTTGGGAAGTTATTGGGATGGGTGGGTGAAACGGAATAGACCATGATAGGAGATCCCACTTTATCCAAAACTGCAACTTCACTAAAAATGGTGATGAATGAGTTGAAGAAAGGCATAGGGTATTTGATAGAATGGGTACAAGAAAAGGTAGCAGCAAGTCACCACATAGTACCATCTGAGATAGTAAAAACGTTGGAATTGTATACAAAAGTTTTTCGAGATCCAACTGGACTACCCCCAAGTAGAAAATATGAGCATGCTATCCACTTAAAGGAGGGAGTTTCCATTCCAAATCTTAGACCCTATAATATTCTCATTATTAGAAAGATGAGATTAAAAAGTTGGTCAATGACATGCTTATGGTCATTGACATGCTTATGGTCAAAAGTTGATCCAATATCATCCCTTATTCAAGCTCTATTATTTTGATGAAGAAAAAATATGGCAGATGGAGGTTTCGTGTTGATTCCAGGACCCTTAACAAGATCACAATCTGGCCACAGGTTTGGTGCAGCCATTGCCAATTCCCACACAAGTTTGGTTCAGGTATATCAATGGATTTCATTGGAGGGTTACCCAAGTTAAAAGACAAGGATACTATTCTTGTAGTGGTGTGGACAGATTTACCAAATATGTTCCTTTTTTTTCCATTAACACATCCATAAACTCTACAACAGATGTGGCCCAATTGTTTGTTCGAGAAATTGTAAAACTACATGGATTCCCTCTTTACTATAGTCTCTGACCAAGACGAAGTTTTTCTCAGTAATTTTTGGAGGGAGTTGTTTAAACATGCTGGGATGGGACTAAACTGAAGTACAATACAACTTAACATACTCAATCAGAAGTTGTAAATTGCTACATACTGCAACAAATGTGGCCCAATTGTTTGTTTGAGAAATTGTATAACTACATGGATTCCCCTCTACTATAGTCTTTGACCGAGACCAAGCTTTTCTCAGTAATTTTTTAAGGGAGTTGTTTAAACAGGCTAGGACTAAACTGAAGTACAGTACAACTTAACATACAATCAGATGGTCAAACAGAAGTTGTAAATCACTGCCTTGAAACTTATATACGTTGTATGACAGAATTTCAGCCTAAGCAATGCCAAATTGATTACCATGGGCAGAATTATAGTTTAATAGAAACTACAGTGCCTCCACCAAGATGACTCCTTTTAAAGCACTCTATGGGCATGATCCTCCTTTACTTTTGAAGGGAACCACTATCCCATCTAGAGTGGAAAGTGTAAATCAATTGCAGAAACAACGAGATGAAATATTGAAGGAACTAAAGACAAACTTGTGCAAGGCACATGATCAGAATCGGGTACAAGCTAATAAACACAAGCATGATGTGGTTTATCAAGTAGGAGATTGGGTTTTCTTGAAATTACAACCAAATCAACTTTGGTCCTTAGCCAGGAAGCCTAATGAAAAGCTCAGTCCAAGATTTTATGGACTCTACCAAATTGTAGAATGCATTGGGCAGGTTGTTAATTTGCAGCTCCTTAAAAAGAGTTGTATTCATCCGATCTTTCATGCATCCTTACTTAAACAAGCAATACAACCAGCCACATCTTAACAACCCCTTACCTCCTACGCTTTCTGAAGATTATATTCTTGAAGTGACTCCAGAACAACTGCCGGTCACCTGGACTAATTCTCAAGGGTTTAGGGTTTAGAAGTTCTTCTCAAGTGTAAACAGCTTCCATTCCTTGACTCTATCCCTACTAAATTAGTACCGGAATGGAATTAAGGAGGACAATAAAATTCAAGATTGTCTTTTCTTTCCTATTCTAACATCAGTTCTATCACATTCCCTTCTGGGCAAGCTAAGGAGTCTTAAGCATTTAACTAGATTTAGTAATACCAGATTTACAAATATGAATTGGTAGCCACCCCAGTTATGTAACACCCACAAGTGATAATCTATGCTGGTAATAAAAAGGTAATATAATTTGATTGTGTGTGAAAAGAAAACCAAATACAACAATCATTTACAAAGTGCAAAAGTGACCAAATGTAGATTAGAAAGCAGACCAGTGGTTACCCATGACGATCTAATTTCTTAAGCAATATCTAATCATAACTCAATTTACCACAATTAAGAGGATTGTGATTCAATTAGATTATACTGTATGTTTTTTTTGTGCCTCAATGTATTAACTAAAATACATTGTACAGACAACAGCCATTGCAAACTTCACCTCTTAAGTATGGGATAAAAAAACTAGAACTTTTGCAATAAAAATCTGTAAAATGTTAAACGGTTATATAGAAATAAATCATTTTAAGTTACTTTGACTCAAGTGAATCTAAACACTTTCAATAAAAAAGAGCTATATATAAAAAGTAATCTCAGTTAACTCTTCTTTGATAATCAATTTGATAAAGTCTAGCCACAGCGTCAGGAATTGACTTGATATACAAAGCACTCAGTGTAGGGTGAAAGAGAGATAATCTTAACATGCTTGCAGAGAACATTCCTTCCTCAAAGCCAGGGAGTTAGAAGATAACTTGAGTAAATGAACAATTCCAGTTGTGTCTAAAAGAATAACTCACCATGAAGCTGAAATGGCTAGATTGACCTTGGACCCTTATGGGTATTTTCATAGAGCATTTAAAAAAGCTGACTCAACCATGATCTGAATACCATTTGATACAATCTAAGTTTCTAAACTGTAATTAAAAAGTGCGCATGCCCTCACCTTTTAAAAGGTTTTGGTATCTCACAGATGATATAGAAAAAAAAAGGTTTTAGATTGATTGCAAATGAGAAAATGTTATAAAAAAAAGAGCATAATTAAACCATGACAGAAAATTACCAAGTCCACTTATATATATATTTGACTAAACTAAATAAGAAGTTCGACTATAGAACATAAATTGAGTCAGATCCTGTTTCAGCAAAAATGTTTCTTGAAGAGAACAGCAGAGAACTAAAATGTTAATAGTCTGTCATACTGTCCAGACATAGACTTCTTTCAGAGGTATCAAATTAATAATTGCACACTTTTCTAAAACTTAACCCAATCAGTGGAGGTGGAGGAGGCTGACTGAAGCATAAGCACAAATATGACAAAGTAGCTAGTTTATAATGTTGACAAACAGATTAATCCAACATAATATATTTTTAATCTACAGATTTAAAATTTCAAGCTTTACAAAGCAGTCAGGTTTCCTAATAAACTTATCTTTGTTGTACAAAAGTTGCCAAGGTCACGCCACCCATTAGTAAGTATTTTCAAAGTCATCGACAATCAACTCCCAATTAGTCTTTCAAAATTCAGAGTTTGTCACCAAAAAGATTACCTAACCTCAATTATCAATGCCAGCAATAGTAAGTAAATCTGAAGGAAGTGAAGCGGGATCGAGTTCCCAACAGTCTTTCAGCAGCTCAGGCGTTTCATCACAAATAAGCTTCCGTGCAGGAATCTGATGAGAAACTAACCACAAGTCATCCTTCCCAAGAAATCTAATAGCACCACTCCCCTTCTCTTGCCGCCTAAATACTGTCTTGTAACCATCAACCTTCTCCAGATATGCCATGCTCAGACCATTCACCTCATTGTAACTTGTCAGACATACAACAATGTCATAGCACCTCTTTCCCTCCTCTGCATCAATACTTCCCTCGCCATGAAGCGCCCATACCGAGCCTTTCTTGGGGTAAATTTTGTAAAGCTCACGTGCTGCCCGGTCACAATCCACAACATGGGAAAATATATTTACCGAATTCACCGAAGTCTTCCTGGCAACCTTAAATCTCCCACAAGGTATATGAAACCCCATTTTCTCCCTACTGACTATCCTCCCATCCCCACTGATCTGTACATCCAACCAACTTAATTTCACTTCAAAAGGATTCACTGAAAGAGTTCCATCAATCAAGGCATAATTCCTTGGCATTCCATCATCATCGTCATACACTGCCCACACTTGACCTTTCTTAAAGCTCTTCTCCACTCTATCTTTGTCAAAATCATAAAAATCTGAATCCACCACCACCATATTTCCCAACTCCCCTTCATCAGAATCCCTATGCTCCTCAAATCTCAATCCCTTCTTCTTCTCTAAACCTCCACGCTTCTCCTCAATTGCAAGCCTCACACTCTTCTTCAAAGGCCTCACCTCTCCAACCTCTAAACCTTCAGAGTTCAATCCCCGCCGCATCGACCGCCTGTTGCTCGTCTTCTCAATTATATGCTCCTCCTTTTCCTTTTCTTTTTCCTTCAACTTTTTTCCTTGCAACTTTCTCCTCACCTCATTCTGAAATTCAGCTAATGTCATCATTTCCTCCCCATTTTTAACCCTCTTACCAGGTTTCGACCTCTCCAACACCTCCCCAACTGAACGCATTCTCTTCCTCAATCTCCCTTCCTTCTCATCCCCCACTTCATTATCCACTTTCCCTTTCACACCAATATTCTCCTTTTTCTTATTTATCTCTTTCAACTTCAACCTCCTACTCCTAACCCTACCTTCCCCATCAGCATCCCCATCACTCTGAACCGTTTCCACAGCCTTAAAACTCTTCTCACAACTCGGACACACCAATTCATGACCCATATACTTTCTCTGGAACTGGTGAAGGAGCCTGCAAGTGGAGCACGCGGTCCAGAACGTCTCGCTCTCTGCCTTGATCTTCCGTCGGAGCTCGGCGTCGTACTCTCGGCGGAGACTCCGGTCGGAAAGGAAGTGGAATGCCTCGCCGACGTGCTTGAAGGCCTCCTCGGACGCCACGTTGGGATTCTTGTCGGGGTGAAGGAGCAGTGCGAGCTTCTTGTACTGTTTCCGAATGACGCCGCTGTTTGCAAAGGGCTCCGCGCCGAGGGCACTGTACCAGTCCGGTGCGGCGAGAACGGTGAGCGAGGTGACGGCTTCCGACACGCCGGCGAGGTGCGGACACAAACGCTGCGCGCGCTTCGCGTATTTGAGAGCGGATTTGGCGTTTTTGGAAGCTTTGAACTTGGACTCCGCCATTGCCTTGAGCCGCAGCGCCTCGGATTCTGGTTCTGAGTCCGTTGGTGGTGGTGCCATTGGAATTGGAATGGGAGAAAGTGGAGGTGAAGAGAGTGGAGGTAGAAGAAAATTGAGGGTGAGAAGAGTGGGTTCTGGGAAAGTGGACAATGTTCTGAGCCAGGCCCGAAAAATAATGGGACCTTTAGGAAATTGCTTCCTGAACACTCTAAATTTAAATCTGCACACCATAATATTGAAAATGACTATTTTACTCATTTTTTAAAGTGACTTCTGCTTTATTTTTCTTAGAGGTTTTTTTAACACATTTTCCAAAATTCATAAAAACTTTCTAAAATTTTAGAATAGGATAAAATTTTCACAACAAAAAATATATTTTGGAATAATTTTTTAGAATAATACTTGTACTGGTAGCCTAAAACCGAGAGGTATAGGCCGAGAACTACATGTCCAATAATCAAAGTGATAAATTAAAACCGAAAGGTCTGGACCGAAACCTGAAAGGATAATAAAAATCATAATAAAG
>Ga0123342_1003823_pt1 | contig 23692 bp, 15 predicted proteins | sample Turbeawhitnodule_FD_89960 | JGI IMG/M metagenome (GOLD analysis project Ga0123342, IMG submission 89960) | Root nodule microbial communities of legume samples collected from Mexico - Turtle bean Mexico white nodule | ecosystem: Host-associated > Plants > Roots > Nodule | place: Mexico: Nepantla... | reverse complement strand
TGCTCTCGTGCTTCCTCTCGTTTTCTACGAGCCTTCATTGTCTTCTTTGTGCCATTGTAAGTTCTTTTCGAGTTCTCTTTCTTCTTCACCATTGATTTATATATATTTTTTCGTTTCTCTTATATATTTGTTTTCTTGTATTGACGAAGGTCACCAACTTCATTGCCTGCTGTTTGGATTTTTGCTATGCCGTATTTGCTCTGTTGTTGTTGTCACCGCTATTGCTACCTTAGGGTTTAGGGTTTTAATTTTTTTTTTAAATAAATAAGAATGCGGCTATTTACCATAGCCGCATTTACGAATGCGGCTAAATAGCCGCACTTGTAAATCTTTGATTTAAGAATGTGTGTTGATCAAGTGCGGCTATATAACCGCCCTTGTAAATGTAAAATAGCCACACTCGTTTGGCCTGTCTGCACTAGTGCTTTCTCTCTGAGGCGTCTTTTAAGGACAAAACTGTGACAGAGTACCGACCTCCAAAGCGGACAATGCCTTAGATGCGGTGATTGACCTTAGTGATGCTAGCTCTCGAACTTGAGGTCGGAGCATTGACGTCATTTGTGGGGATCGTAAACAATACCAAGTTCAGTTTTCACACATTGATGACTAGTAATATGGATCAAAATCTTCCCTAAAATATGTTCTTGGTCAACTAGTAGGTTTTAGGCAATGTAACATTGCAACTATGTGTCTTGCGTTGGGCACATATGAATCATGTTTATTCCAGTAGGGGGTAGATCATTTGTTGTTTGTGCTTTTCTATACTCATTTATTCTTTGGCTTAATGTTTATAGCTACATGTGTCTATTGTTGTTTTATACACCTCCTTTTTACTTGCATTTTGTATATTTATCCTTGTGATGCTTCATATATGATTACTTCAACTTATGTGTTTGTTGATGAAGTCTTCTATGAGATCAAAACATCAGTTAACAATTTGGTTGTTTGCTCTTGAAGTACTCGTCTGATGCTTCATACATTTGTCGTTGATTAATATATTTTAAACTCATCTAATCTTGTATTTTGTACTTCAATCTTGCATTTGCATCTTGTTAATGTCTTATGCTTTGTTTGTGATAAAACATCATCTTTTATTTGTGTTTGATACATATTTTATATTAGGTAAACTGCTAAACTTATTTTGTTTGTTATGATCAAAATTGGTGTCAACGACAAACCAATATATTTAACACTTGTGATTTATAAGAGTTTGACTTTTCCTTATTAATTTTGATGTTATCAACTTCAGTATATCATGAAAAAGACTTGGTTTGCCTATGATGCCATGTGTTTCTCCTTAAACTCTTTTTTTTCTCATCCTCAATTTCCACATATTCCTAATTAACTTCCAATGACATCATTTTGAAAAGTATTTATGTTATTAGTATTTGGATGCAAGTTTTGTTTCAAACACTTTTAGAAATAAAAACTACACACTTTGAAAAATGAAGGTGAAGTGAGGTGGTCATGTTAGCTAAGATGGATAGAAAGAAACTCGAGTGAATGTTATTTTTATGCAAACAATGAATTTAGGATAGTACGACTCATCTAATTTGGTGTAGCTAAAAAAGACACTAACATCATTATTATAGTACAAATTCCAAATTAGTCTCTATATTTTATTATTTTCTTTAATAAACTACTATGTACTTTCATGTAATTATGGTGCTAGTATGTTGACATTTTTTTTGCTAGTTATATGTTTTTTATTTTAGAAGTATATTGATGTTTTGTGATTTCAATTATGTTATATATGTATCTATTGATGTTGGAATTATATTAACATTTTGACTAAAATTATATTAAGTTTTCAATATGATTTACTATAACCCTTCCCTATAGTATATTTTGTATTTACATTTTTTTATATAATTTAATAATAATAATTTAATTTGAAATAAAATATATATCACTATTTAACTTAAGTACTATTTTGAATAAATAAATTTGAATCTTTAAAATTAAAAAAATAATTATTAAGAAAATTACGGACTAATATAATTAATTGTAACTTCTCATAAGTTTACAATAGATTTCGACATCATTTCCTTTGTTTACGACTCAAAATTGTTACTTAGTTTAAAATTCTATATATTTTCAATATAGTATACTTCACATATAACTATGTGTAATTTACTAATAAGAATTAAATTTTATCAAAAATAGGTATTTTTTCCCAAAGTGATAGATTTTTTAATTGTTTCAATTATGAAGGTGAAATGTAAAATATTGAGTCATATTTAATGAGAAAATTATGAATTTATGATATTCTTTTAAAATTTATCGATATTTATGATACATTTGAATAAAGATACAATATCATGTACGATTTTACCATTCATGTTTAGTATTTTAGGGTTGTGATAAATTTTCTTTTGAAAAATCCAACCACCCAAAGCAAAATAATTGGAATTGAATTAAATCGAAATCCAATCCAAGTTTAAGAAAATATACTAGAAGTAAATTCAATCCATAGTTTGTAAAAAAACTAATTTAAATTTTTATAAATATAAAGTCAAATAATTGGTTTGTATTATTCACTTTTAAATCCATATTTCCTAAAAAAAAAGTTTTAATGTTTATGATTTGATTTACCGAAGTTTAAAAATAGATTTTCATTTTAAATTTAGTTTTTGTAAAAACAATTTTGTTGTACTTTTATAAGTAAATTAAACCATAATCCCTCCTTGTTGCATCATTAGTAAATAAATTCGAACATAAAAAAGTGGTAAATTAAATTGTGTGGAATTTTAAGATTACAATTTTTTTAAGTCATGTGTTTACTAAATATGCATTATTTTTATAAAAAAAAATTAAGCATAATTTGTTACCTTCTAAATTTATTTTATAAATATTAGGTGTTAGAGACTATTTAACATTCTTTAAAGACGGTCTTGTCGGTTGACCTGGTCGCTGGTTGACTTTAAAGACAAGCGATGACTTCGTCTATCTTTGGTGGATCTTGTGCTTCCCTTTGGATGTTGGAACGCGGTTCCATTGAAACAGAGGGGATCCTACCTGTTGATTGTACTCCGACGATCAAGTCAGTACATGACTTATAGAAACAACAAGTAAGTAGTTTAAGTTTTAGAAACTGTACAGTGTAACTAAGTTGTTTTTATAAATATGTGAGGAACCGATATTTGGGAAACATTCTTAATAATTTGATCATGCGAGGAATCGATATAAATAAATTTTATACGGGCATCAATTTCAATTGAAGAACATAATGTTACCATGCTAATCAAAATACATGAGAGTGAGACAGATAAAACCTAATCCCTATTTTTCCAATTGAAGCAACAACTCTTTGATTTGTTTTCTTGTTAATTCTTACCATCATAACAATTCTCAAACACACTTTTATTATTTTGTTTTTATATTTAGCAAATATTGTACTTGATAATTCAACTATTCCTTATGGGATCGATATCCGTCGTTAGGGACAAATTATTACTTCTGACAATGCGGTGCACTTGCCGTAAAAAGTCATCACTCTACCAGAGTGATTCCTTGTGTGGTTTCCAAACTTTCTTTAGGTATTATCTTGAGTAGAGAATACTTTAAGTTGTGACTACTTCTCACTCATCTTGGAACTCTCCCAATTCCAAGTGGCGTGATTCAATGACCATTTCCATCATCTCCATAAGCTTTTTTTCTCTTATTCTCTTTTCCATTCCGCCAATTACCTTTATCTTAGATTCTTTTATTTTCGTGTTCAACATCATCCTCATCTTAATTTGTGTTTTTCTTTTTGCTCTCTTGAAGAGAATATTCACACTTAACCGCTTGGTTAAGTTCATGTCCAGTGACCATCTTCATTAGGGTTAATATTCAATTTACTATAATGGTTTTAAAAAATGTCAATTTGGTCCCAAGTTTTGTTAAAAAATATGCAATTTGGTCCCTTTTGTTAAATTGGTATGGACGGTGTTAAGTGATGATTATGTGGCACACTATATGGCACAATTGTGCATAGATGCATTCCGCTATTATGCACATTTATAATTAATTATTAATTATATTTATTTTTAACTTTTGAATATTAGCACTCCTCTGCACAAACCCTAATCCCACACTCATAAGTGAAATTGTGGAGCAAACATGGGTGGCAAGGCAGAGGGCGTAGCAGAGAGAGTTATGGAATTTAGGGAAGTTAGGATTTAGCGGCAAGGAATTGGAGGGGAAGTTTTGGGAGAGCAAGCGATGGACTAGCTCTTTCACCATATATGAAAGCTTCTGCCGTTCTTCTTCTTCCTCCATTGTTCTACTTCTTCACCAATAAACTTTTTCTTTTTTGTTAATTTTCTCAATGGAGTGTGGATTGAGGGAAAAATAGGAGTGCTTTTTTGATTTGTTAGGCGGGAAAGTGAAACACAAATGTAAATGCAAAAATACTTTTGGCGCGAGACCCTTTATTTGTTGGAAAGACTGAATTGCAACAGTACCAACTATGGATTGGAACTCAACAACACTCTTTTAAGAAATGATATCATAGCCGCAAACTATCCAATTGAGAAACGTTCTTGCTATGTTTCTGATGATGATGGAGGTGCACTCCTAACATTTGTGGGCCATGAAATTGCAGAGACAATTTGTGTTGAGCGTGGTGCAACCACACTATTGCAATTAAAAAGTTCTAACCCCAATTGCTCCATTTCTAAAAACCCTAATCTCCCAATTGATTTTTCACTAATTTGTCAATTCAATTCACTTACCATCTCACACAACATGTAATTCCATTTCTCTCAGCCACATAAGCAACATTTGACGCAGTAAGGTGAGATTTAACGATGAAAATTACCAAATCGAGTACTTCTTAAAAAAAACATAAAAATCAAATTGATTTTTTTAAATCATTGTACTAAATTGAATATTGACCCTAAATATAATGACAAATAAAATAATTATACCATAAAAAAAAATTTGGTTTAAATATTAAAAAGAGATTTTAATTAAAAAATAGAACTGACTTGCAAAAGTGAGTTAATTTTATATTATTTACAATTAATATTTAATAACTTTATAAAAAAGTTAAAACATGTCAAAGGAAAAATTGAAAAAGACATTTAAAATTAAAGAAAAGCTCCCGGCGAGGATCGAACTCGCGACCTTTCGCTTACGAAGCGAACGCACTACCACTATGCTACGGAAACAGATATTACTAATTATGATTTTGTTTAAAATATAATATAGTTTAGAAAGAAAGTAAACTCAAAGTCAAAACCCTCCGTAAAACCACCCTCACTCTTCTGCTGCCAGAACAGAGAAGACGATGTGTGGAATCGCGTTGATAGTCTCAGGCATTCGTATTGAGACCTCATGGTTGCCCTTGGATTCAACAAGGTCAACTCGGAAAACCGAGAAAGTAAGCGCAACTCTCATCCTTTGAAACCAACAAAAAAACTCTAAAGCAAGCGGTTATAACAATTCGTACTACTTCCTTTTATCTGCCACAGTTGTTGTTCTCTTTCGATGATCTCAAAGCAGCTCTGCGGAGAAGAGGCCCCGATAGCGTGTGCGCCAAGAAACTTATTCTCCAATCAGAGGAAAACCTAATTTCATCCTTCTCAGATGATGGCGTGTCATCTTCCGAACGCGACAACGCCGATGACATCCACACTGCGAAGCTTCATTTCTTCGGTGCAGCCTTGCAGCTCAGGGGAATTCAACCGCTTATTCAGCCACTGGTGGATACGTCAGGGAATGTTCTCGTGTATAACGGTATTCTGTGCTACTTTCTGTCCCTCGTTTTTTTTCTTCTTCTTTGATGCATTCTAGGTTTTCATTTCTACTTTGCTTTTTAGGTGAGATTTTCGGAGGTTTTCACCTGGAAAGTGATTGCAACGATACTGAGTTTCTTATGCGGACTCTAGGGGAGTGTTGTTCCTGTGCTTCTTGTTCAGCTGGTCTCTGTGTCGAATGTGGAAAAAGTTCCGTTGTGGGTGTTCTTTCCACAATTAAAGGACCCTGGGCTATCATTTATTGGCAGGTAACACCCAGTGGTAAGTTTCTTTGTGTTTGAATCTTTTGCGGCATGATTTTCCTGGACATTGTGTCTGAGATGGTGCTTTCTTTGTCCGTTATAGGATAGCTCGAGGACTCTTTGGTTTGGTCGAGATGGGTTTGGTAGGCGGAGCCTCCTTGTTCACTGGCCAACGGAAGATGACTCAACCTTTCTGCTTTCTTCCGTTTCACCTGTTTCGCCGGTTCAGCAGGCCACTGGTAAGCATACCCGAAAACAGCTATGGTTATCTTGCTCTTATGGTTCAGTGTTGGTGAACTAGAGTGATCTGAATAAAGTCTATTTTCAGTTAGTAAAATATTGATCATTTTTTAAATTTAGTGATGGTGGGAAGGTATTGTAAACTATGCACTCAGTCTGGTCTTGCTATTATAGAGGGATGTGTCATTATGAAAGGCATGCAGGAAAGGGTATGGCGGATTTTAGGAGATTTTGTGCTTTTTTATATGATGCTGCTTGGATGACTCCTGCATCTTGTTCTTTCAATATTGTTGATACTGGTTTTAAACATACAGGAAATGTCAGTAAAGATAAGACTATGATCTCTCAGAAGGAAAATAAAATAATATGGCAGAACTGCCAAAGTGCTTCCTGCCAAGAAGTGTCCAGAGAACAACATCCTTTCTGCTCGTTTTTGATTTTGTCTTTACTGTCCTTTCTTCTGCCCCCCTTACCCCAATCTACCTTTGCATATCTCCGGAATCTTTTTCTCCTCTACTGGGCTGCTGTCTGTCCATTTTGTTACATTCCAATTTGTTGTCATTGTCAACCATCTTTTCTTATGTCATCTTTGACAAACATTGTCTTCCTAGCCTATATGGTCCTTTTACTATCCACTCACGTATCTCCTTTAATAGACGCTTTTATGTGAGCCTATAACAACATAAGCTCACCATTTGAGTTCAAGCTGTCAATATTTGCAGCTGGAAGTTTAGCTAAGCTGTACCAGTTTTGGTTGATTGAACCTAACACCTATTTGATAACTTTGGAACTCTAATTTATTTTATTGAAAATTAAGAAACAATGGATGGAAGTCTTTTAAAAATGTTAAATATCACTTTTTTAAATGTTTTTTCTTTTCCTCTTTCTCACCTATGATTTTTGTTGTCAACGACCAACTCTGCTTAAAGCTTAAACTGTGATTTAGGTTCATGATTGATTTTATATCTGTAATATCAATTTATAGAGTTATTTTATGCTTCTCATTGATTATTTGGCTTTTCTTACTACTTAAATAGTTGTAAACCTGGACTAGTGGTCTGGCTAAATATCCCATCTTGACAGGAAAAAAGAAAATATCTGAAAGATGAATGTCCTGGTTTAATTCTATAAACTATCCCTGGTTTTCCTTATTCAGCACATTTAAATCTACTGGCCTGGTTAAGGTTTTGAAACTATAGTTAGTTATGTCAGTTTGTAAACTGAATTTTGAAAGAATGAGTTTATGACTTAAAAATATTAATTTGCTTCAGAGGATGAAATTCGTAATGGTATAGGATGTCTTAGTTACTGGGAAGAGCTACCATGTGGAATATATAGTTTGCATGTGGATGTTTCAAAATCAGGCGGATATCTGGTAGCTGAAGTCAAAATGCATGAATATGCAAACTGTATGTTAACTGAACTTATCAAGTGGGATAGAATTTCTGTTGAACCAAGCTCTGAAGACCTGAAAACATGCTGTCATAAATTATCCAGGGGGCAACGTTCTATATATCAGGCTTCTTCTGAGTCAGTTCCAAATGAAACAGGTGATTAATGTATAATAGTGCTAGAAAGTTTCATGTAGTTGTTCTGTTCTGTACTTTAATTTCTATTCTCATACATTCTAGTTCCTTACTTTAGCATTGTTTGGCAACTCTGCTCTAGCATCTTTGTCTAACTAGGTTTAGGCACATGTCTTCATTATGCAGACTCAGTTCAATCTGCAGTTCCAGTTTCAGCTCATATTTTGCTTGATGCTTTAAAGGAATCTGTGTTACGACGTACTTCGTTGTATACTATATATCAGGTATGCAACCTAACTGGAACTGGTAATGAGTTTTGTCACTGATATTATGTATTCTAGATTTTTGGTTAACTTCAATGGATGGATTACACTGCATATTTCTGTCAAAATGAAAGTACTTTTCTGAGCAGTACTAGAATAAGGAGAAACTGTAAAACTAAAGGCCAATTACAAGAGTGAAGTCTGCCATATATAGCTGATTTAGAGAGACTAACAATACAACTTGTAACAGAATGAAAGCTTTGTAGATCCCTCATCGACTAGGTATAAGACCAAATTATAATTTATAAGTGGGATACCATACAATCCTCACCTTACAATACAATCCTCATCTTACAAGTCGGTTTTGTGAGGATAAGTTAAGTTTAAACTCACTTACTTAGATGGTATCAGAGCCTATCCTTATAATGTTCTTTGGAATTATTATGCTATTGTTATTGGACTCCTATTAGACCACCCATAAATATTTAATCCCATGCTTGAGCTGTTCATTGCGTGAGAGGGTGTGTTGGAGATCTCACATCAACTAGGAATAATGCTAGAAACTAGGAATAATGCTAGATTATAATATATAAGGGGATGCAATCTTCAGCTTATAATGTGGTTTTGTGAGGACTTAGCTTAAACTCACTAAGAGTAACTAACTGAGATGATGATCTTACAGACACAGCTGTCAAGAGTCTTAACAGAAAAAATAAAAAGGTATATTTACAATAGGGTTATTGTCAAACTATACTCTAATAAGCAGGACTGATAGGCCTTGACAATAATCATAATTAATCTACACAATTGAATAACTTCTTATTTGACGCTTTTCTCACAAAATCCAGTTAGTAAGTTCCCCATCCTATGCGTGATATCTGTAAAATTTGTTAATCCAAAATTCCAAAACCAATTGACTCGAATAGAAATAAAGTAATCTTATTCTGTTAAATAACATTTTGTTGTGTGATTTTCTCACATAATTATCAGTGGATAGAATATTCTCATCATGTAGGTCATACCTAAAAATGTTATTCAATCCATGAAAAAGAATTGGTGTAACTTACATTACACAACATATGTATGTATCCTTGTGTTGTGTAGAACTCAAAGCATTATCTCCTTTTGTTATTGTTGATCAAAAGCATGCATACTAACTAAAGTGTATGTGTGTGTATACTGTATAAAAAGTAAGAATTAAATTTATGAAAAAGAAATGAAGGTAAATGAGAGAGATGAATACTAAAAGAAGAAAGTGGGTTCATGAATGGGGGTGAAAGGGGAAAGCGGAGAGGAAAAAGCTGAACTTATATTGTCTAGCTAAGCAGTATTTTTTGTACCCTTTTTAATTATCTTTATGACCAATCTTATTCATTCATTTATTGGAAAATTCTTTTAATGAATAAGTTTTCTAGGGAATTCAAACCACAGAAAGTGAATATTACAAAACTTTTAGGATTTCTTTACTATCACAAGAGGTAATGCTTATTCAAGGATGCTTAACCAAATGTATTGAAAGTCTGTTGCAATGCTGGGTTCTGAAACTAACTGTGATTCTGTGAATACTTAAATGTGTTTCCCAAATGCAAATTGAAAGTACTCAATGTCTCCACTGACATCTTTGGATATTTTTGTGACTGAAATGTACTCAAATGATCAATGGATTCTATTTGCATCTGGATCCCTTCTGGAGTTTTTTATAGCCAAAGAATTTGAACTCTTGGATGCCCTTTGAATTTATTTTTGAGCTGTTCTTGTTGTGTTTTGGTATACCCACTCTTAAATTATAAATTTGACTTCTCAGTTCTGAAAGACAGTGTATTTAGGAACTATTTCCAATTTCCTTCCCCATATTAAGCCACATGTTTTTTCAACATTGAGTATCTAATCTATTTTCTTATCATACTTTTGTTCCTATCAAACACTATTACTTAAGATTAATTTCAATTTTAAATCTGAATGTTTAAACATCATTATATCAAATTGAAGTTCTTTCATCTTATAGATAAATTGAAGTTTACTATTATTGTAATCTTATTCTAATTTGAATTTGTTTTTTAAATTTTTGCACATCATATTAAAATTATGTTTCTTGATTTAAATGATTTATTTTTATAGTTTCCTCCTCAATTTTAAATTTGTTCTCTCTTTAATTTATTCATATCTAATAGTGAAAACATATAACATTCTCTTTCAAATTTTTATTTATAATATTTAATTAAATTTAAATGTGCTTGCACAACATGTGGGAAACTTGATAGTGTTATTGGTATACATGATAGAACTCTTTGGATTTGTTTGCATAGGCAGTGATATCTGGTATCAGACAAGAGGAATTTGTTCCTGTTGCAATTCTTTTCTCTGGTGGTCTGGACTCCATGATACTTGCAGCATTGTTGGATAAATGCTTGGATCCCCATTGTGAGTGCTTCTAAATTGACTTAATTTGCCAATTCGATGTTGATTATAATTATATGATACAGACTTAATTAGTTTCTTGTTTGGTTTTGAGATGTATAAAATAGGAGAACTGGTTGAGTTGACATGTTCTAATTTGGGAACCTTCTGTTAAGCTGATTTTTAATCTATTTTGGATTGACAGTTGAAATCGATCTACTTAATGTAAGTTTTGATGGCCATTTAGCTCCTGATAGACAATCTGCGAAAGCAGGGTTGAATGAACTAAGAAGAGTTGCACCTTCTAGGAAGTATGCTGTCTACTGTTCTTCTCTGTTCTTTTTGTTCCTTTGTTTATCGTTTTTTGTTTGAATACATAAGTTGACTTCCTCCCCCTGTCCTTTTTAATAGTAAATTGTTGTCTTAATTAGTCTGTTATGAAAGTATATTTTGAGTAATATTAAGTTTAGGCTGTATGGTGTTACCAATCTTATTTGGGATGGAAAATTTGAAAAAAATAGAGGAAATTTTTACTTATTATCAGATTAAATATTTCAGCCGGAACTATTTCCTGTTAAATGGTCTGAAACATCTTTCTATTGTTATGTGGGGCACAGAAAATGGTCTGAAACATCTTTTTCCTGTTAGAAAGATATTTCACCAAGAATAATATATTTTCCATTGTTGTGGGGGTATTAAATATGGTCTGAAACATCTTTCTAGTGAGATTAGAACTGGTTAAATCTATATGAAAGATTGCTGTAGAGATCTCTTGGGAAATGTTCCCAAACAGAGATGAAATGTGATGCAAACATCAAGGAAAAAGAGACATCAGTACAGAAAGAGGGATTACAGCTCACTATGAGTTTAAGGTTTAAGAGCCTACTCTCTCCCAACTAATTACCCACTGATTAACTGCCCCCCCCCAACACCTAATTCCTCAAATGCCAAAACTAGCAGTCAGTGGCATGGCTTATGCGTTGTTGGTGACTGAAAGGGAGCCTAGAAAACTAAGTGATCGGAGGCTTGGAAATAGATACGATTGTGGAAATGTGGAAAGAACCATATATGATTTAAGAATGACGTAGAGTGTTCAGGGGAAAAAGGGAGAGAACATGAATGGAAAATGTTTTTACCATTACCTTCCCAGAAATTTGGAAACAAGAAATTTATGAAAAGATGGTCATTTTGTAGCAATGTAGTCAAACTCGTACGAGGATCGGGAAGGAGATAGAAGATCGTAACTCGACTCGTAAGAGTTACTAACACATGAAAAATAATATTCAATACATAACACAACTAGAAACAGGTTCATAAATCATAAATTGTTCATACAAAAAACAACTAAGTTCACAAATATCTAATACAATTAAACTATCAAAGGAAATCCTTCATATTAATTGAAGGATAATCATCATCCTCTCCTACAAGATCTTCATTTTCATTAATGTTATCTATGCCATGACCTTCATCATCCTCCAAATACTTCCTTTTTTTTACTGACATTGGCTGAAGCCATTACAAAAGGCATTGTCTTGGAGATGAAAAGAATGAGAACCGTGACTATGATGGAGAATGAATGAAGAAGAGAACGTGAGCAGTTGTTGTGGCGTTCGCGAGCGGCGGTGATGGCGAATGTTGGATGAAGCGATGGCGAACGCGAACAATGGCGGTGGCGAACGTCAACAATGGAGAACGCGACCGTGAGTGTTGGCGGTGGCGGAGAACCTGAGCGCGACAACGATGCCGGTGGAGTTCTGCGGTGCTTGTTTCACTCTTCACTCACTCACTCACAAATATTCTTTTGGGTCGTATTGGGCCGCATTGGACCTTAAAATGGCCGCGCTAGGTCAAATAAGTTTTGGCCAAAAAGTGCCGCACTAGGTTACAATGCGGATCAATGACGTCTTCCAATGCACCGAGCTGCGCGGCACCGCGGTACGATTCACTCCGATGCCGATCTGCCGACCGAGTCACCTTGGTTTGTCTTCCAAACTCGCTGCCTCATGCGTGTTTGCGAGTTTACTCGCGGTTTTGACTACATTGTTTTGTAGTTGTCATTGAACATAAATTGAAAATGCAAACAGAAAATATACCGAGCATCCCTTTAGGGAGAAAGCAAGAAAATAGGGGAGAAGAAGTAAACTGAGAACAGGGTAGAGCTGTACTGTATGTGAAGAAAAATAATATTGATACTTAATTCAACCTCAAATCAATTTAATTTTATTACACAGTAATCCTTTAATGAGCAAATTTCATTTTGTTTATGAAAATAAGTATGCAAAAGGACCACCATGTTGATTGCAATCTGAACTAGGTTGACGCCCTAATCAACATCAATCATTTTTAGCATACCTCAAATATGTATTAAAAAACAAGAAAACAATATTAATGAGGGGACCTGAATCTAAAGCAAGGCAAATTAAGTATGTCTTCACAAAAATCAACACAAGTAGTAATTCTGATTTCTAATGCTAAAGTCAGCAAGCTTATCAGTGCAGTTATTTTCTTTTCTATATATGTGAGAGACTTTCAATCTCATGTTCTTGAGCAACTTCATGCAATTTAACCACCTGTTCTGAAGTCTCCACTGAATAAGGTTTTGTAGAAAAAGCTTTTACTAAATTAGTAGAATCGTTCTCAATCCAAAGGTTAAACCAATTTTCCCCCCAAGCAATCTTAATAGCATGAATTACTCCTAGTAATTCAGCTTCAAGAGAATTATGATGAGATGACCAAGACAAATTGAAAAACAGCTCATAACCACAGCCCTATAGTCTTTGAAAATTCCTCCACATGTTGAAGGAGAGTTAATGGCTGCTCCATCGAGTTACACTTTACCCAATAACAAGGTGGAGGTAATCAATTTACTTGAGTGATCTTTGGGTTTAGGGTTTGATTACCAAGTTATTCTTAATTATGGATCTGAGATCTCACATCGACTAGAGATATGACCAAATTATAGTATATAAGTGGATGCAAACCTCATTTTAAAAATTAGTTTTGTTGGATTGAGTTAAACTTAAAGTCCACTTCCTAATAATTGGAACAATCAAATGACCTAATTTATTAAAGTTGTCCTAATAACCCCAAAATACTAAAAGTTCAAAAAATACATAAATTTCCATCCTTTGTGATATTATATAACTAATAGTCTTACCATCCAATTTCCATTCCTCATTTTTTACTATGATATCATACTGCATGAATTAGTATCGTGAATTCATGTTGCTTGTGTTAGTTTTTAGTTTCATGTGTAGGCTCTAGCATAGGCTAGGTATGATTTCTGCAAAAACAAATGCAGGGTCAGTTACACAGATTAAGTGATAACATTGGGCTGTATTAAGGAGAATAAAAAAAGTATCCTTTTCTTGGCTTCATGAACAATCTATTTCTCACTTGCCCTGTTATGATGAATCTCTTATTCTGTTATTTTAATTTTGATATATATTCTGTCATTAAACTGAATTGTTATGTAGTTAAGTTATTGAGATCATGTACCTATTTATTATATGTTCTTTATGTCAAAATATCTATTGTAGCATCTATCATGTTCAAGTGAAAGGGCGCTATAATTTATAATTGCAGGTGGAGACTCGTGGAAATTGATGCTGACTTGTCAGACTTGGTGTTTGAAACTAGTCATGTTGTGTCACTCATAAATCCTGCCAACACCTACATGGTACTAATTAATCCTCTCTATCTGAAATTTATAATTTTTATTCTGTCATGTATAAACATTTCTAGTTATTTTAAGTTGATTTGGGAAATTGAATGTTCAACCAACTGCAACCGTTACCTGTTGAGAGGGGATATGCGTATTATCAAGGTAGTCAATAGCATATGTCTATAATGCGGGCAAGCATTTCCCAATTTAGCTATTTGGAGATAAATGAATGTGGGAAAACAATATCCCGTGGAAAAGAGACAGAATTGAAGAAAACATTTAGATGTTGACAAGTCATAATAACAGAAATTTAACTATGCCAGTTTCTAAAGATTTAGGTACCGAACATTAAAATTATTGGAACCTTGTTAATTTTTTTTAAACTAAATGAACTTAATTTCAAACTCGGTGAAGTTACAGGGATTGATTGCCTGACTTAAAAAAAAATGATTAGCTGTTATTTAGTAAATTTCTTGTAGCAAGAAGAGACAAACAAACAATGCATACAGTGTTGAAAAGGAAAGTAAAAGGCATCATATTGAAAAGGTGGGCCATGATTCACCACTTAAGTCATCTAAAAGTTATTGAAGTTTTTGCCACTGACCACAATCTACTTCCTGCTTCTGCGTTGGTAGTTTCTTTCATGCTAAATGAAACAATTTTTTTTAATTGTAACTTGACTTTAACGTTCGAGACAGGTGAAATAGAAATTTTAGACTGAAAACCATATTGCTAAGTTTTTTTCACCTTTAGTATTTCTATTTGATGATTGGTCTGCACTTATATTTTCAGGACCTTAATATTGGAATAGCTTTATGGCTTGCTTCTGGTGGCGATGGATGGGTATCTGATGCAAATACATCGGATAATGACGACAATCATGTACGGACTAAGTATAAGTCGAATGCAAAGATTCTTCTTGTTGGTTCTGGTGCTGATGAGCAGTGTGCTGGGTATGGGAGACACAGGACAAGTTATAGACGTGGAAGGTACTAATATGGAAATGGTAAATTGTATTTTAGTGCTATTCTCATCCTTATGTGTATGATAAACTATGGCAAGACTTTTGATTCTTTCATCTTCGTTTAATAAATAAAACGTTTCCTTTTTAATTTTAGTTTGGATCTTATAATATTCATCTCAATTGTTGATTCTTATATCTTTGCATTATTCATGGAAATTTCATTTTAGAAGGGGAGATTTATGCTAGACAGTTTGTCTTTTCCATGGCAAAGAATATACCATATACTACAATTACTCTACTTTAATAAATTTCCTCAGATTTAAAATGTTGTTCAGCTAACTTTGTTTCTAAAAGTATTGAAGAAACCCCTAATTTTCTTCTCCAAAGCATTTTCATTTTCTTTCTCTAAAAATATTTATCCTTGATATAGTGTCTCAATTTTCGAAGTGTCATCAAATTGCTCTTTTTTGTTAAATTGGGAGAATTAAATGTTATTTGATACTAATTTTGGAACGACTTTTACAACAGTTTGCATGATTGGGGAACTAAATTGATGACACTTTACATTATGGAAGGATTAAATCGATGACATAATATTTCAAGGACCTAATGACCCTTGTATCCCTGACTTAAAGAATTTGTTGAACTGAAAGTACTTGATTGATAATTTATTTAGAAGATTTGTCTTTTTTTTATATGGTAGTTTAATGCCCTTCTACTAAGAGAAGCAATATGCTAGGCTTTTGCTACAGCTATACTAAGAGAAGAGAGAATACACTGATATAATTAGGGCACAAAATCTTTGATGCATTCATTTTGGTATCAATACTGTAAATAGGTGCCCTATGGGCCTTACAAACATATATTCTTATGATAATATAACCTCCTTTTCTAACTTATTAGATTGCATATTGGTCCATCCATTTAGGTTGTCTAATTGATCTCTTGGGCCATCTTGGGTTGTTGGGTTGAGGTGTATCACAATATTATTGAAATTCTTAGGTTAACTGATTGTGTACACTGTGCAGTACTGATTAACTGTGGAATATACGTGCATTATCTTCTAATGTATTCTGATGGCATAGTATGCCTTGATCAGTTGGCTGGGGCTACACGAGGAAATGAGACTCGATATGCAAAGAATTTGGAGAAGAAATTTAGGGAGAGATGATAGGTGTATTGCTGATAATGGGAAGGAGGTAATGTTCAAAGTCTATAAAAAATCAATATGGACCTACCAGTTACTTATCTTTCCCCCCTTTTTTCCTCATGTTTCCTTTAGGCTAGATTTCCATTCTTGGATGAGGATGTTATAAGACTGTTGCTCAATATTCCGTTGTGGGAGGTTGCCAACCTTGATCAACCTATTGGCATTGGTGATAAAAAGATTTTAAGAGAGGTATTACTATTTCTTTGTTGAGTTTGGATGATTTACTTTTCTCTTTTTTAACTGTTTTAGTGTTGGACCATTTAATGGCTGACTGAGCTGCCACTTGCTCAAGATATTTTTTTATCACTTTGACTGCGCAAATCTAGTGATACGAGTGTTTAGTAATGTAATAAGAGCAAAATTATATAACTTGAGAATGAACTGAATCCACATTCCATACACGAGAAAAAAAAAAGCTTCTGGTGTAGATCCGACAGGAAATTTGTTTTCCCTTAATATGTTTGACATCAGTTTCAATATACCAGTGGAATGTATTTAACACCCCCAATCCTGGTTAAATTTTATCAGATAAAAGTACTGATTTGTTCTTGTTTATGGTGACTCACGGATTTGATGTTCAAATGTACCAAATTAATTCCTTTTTTATTTGAATTGGCCCCCGTATATGAATTCCCAAACTTGAATCTCATAGTTGATATATTTTTTGAAGGTTGCTAAATTGCTTGGTTTATATGAAGCAGCAGTTCTGCCGAAACGAGCAATTCAGGTGTGTTCTGAATCTGTACACTTGAATTTACTTGATGTAAAACACACCGAATTCCTAAAACTACGTAAAACCATCAAAGGAAAGAAAATGTGCTACTTGAAGTTGCAATTTTTAAATATAAATCTTCTAGGTTAATTTTATTTTTAATCCACTCTTTGGGATATTGTTCCATTCATAGGACACTTTTAGCCTTTGCGTAGATTAAGGAGTGGAAAATGATGAAAGAAAAAAGAAATATAGTGGTAACTGATTATGTTTGAATTAAGGGAAAGATACTCGAAAGTGAAAAGAAATTAGGGAAAAATTTGTAAGTGAATCGATTAATGTGATAAAATAATAATACAAATTTATGAAGTAGATATATTAAGAAAATGATCAAAGTACCCTTATGTTAGAAGTGAAAAATACTTTCAAATATTTAGTACTTACCTCAAGTTGATAGCCTATCCTAATACAAAGTAAGTACCCATTTACAAAATATTCTTCCAGTAAATACATATAATTTTGTAAAATAATTTAATGTAAAAGAATAATTTTTGAACATATACATTAGAGTTGAAGTAAATTTTTTAATTAAAATGAAGAAAAATTGATATAAAATCTTAAGAAGTTATATTTTAGAAAACAAGTAAAAATTATTTCACAAAATACCAAAGTTTAAATTGATTTATTGTATTTCATTTAATTTATTATTTAATAAATATTAACCATTATTAAAAATTAAAAATTGTGTTCAATTATATAAAAAATACTGCCTTTTCATTAGATTTGTTGTTAGATGTGAAATTGTGAACAGAGGTGTATGATTGGTGGGATGCATTGTAAAATGTGTTGGTATGTATGAGTATTTTTGTAAGAAAGTAGCGTATGAGGAAATAATAGGTAGACGAAAGGAGAGGGTGGAATTTCACTAGATGAGTGAATGACTATAATATGTTTATTGGTTGTAGTTTGGTTCAAGAATTGCAAGGGAATCAAATCGGAAGAATTTTGGAAGCAATCGAGCAGCAAACCAGGCATCAGCTGGCAGCGTCAGGATTAGTAGTAAATCCAATTTTTGTTGATTGTTTTTCGCATCGATTAAGAAATTGGATTGCATCTTCCAACTACTTGGGAAACAACAACACATTTATTTCTAAGGCTTTTTATCATATACATAAATCCTTTATTTTAACTTTTTTTATTTATTTTTTAGTTGAATGATTTGGTTCGGAGTTTGGCTCTTATTCTATTTAAATATAATCAGTAATTAATATAGTGTTTTTTTTAAGTTGTTTTTTTAGTTTTATTGTATTATATTTGTTAAAGAATGATAGTAAATTTATATTATAGTTTTTAACTAAAAATTATGTATTTTATTTATAAATATTAGAGGAAGTTGAAACTTAAATTTAATAGTTATACAAAAAAGTTTATTACACGACTGTATATTATTGAAGTTTAAATGTGAATTAAAGTTTTATATTTTAAAAATATAGATAAAATGAACCGTATATAAGAGAGAAATGTACATAAATTTGTTTTGGATTTAATGTAGTATCATTTTACGTAATTGGCTTGTGATTGGGTAGTGAATGTTTATATGATGTTTTTCCTTTTCAAATTTTTATATATTATTTATTTGATATTTTTTATTATAAAATATATATCTGTTTTTAAATGTTAATAATTTTATTTATAATAACAAAAATGAATTTGTTGTTTTTAAACCACTTTAGGTCTTGGGGAAATGATTCCTAGATTAATTGTACGAAAAAAGGTTATGATATTTTCTGATGATCAACAACGTGATTGCTATTCTTTAGTTAAATGCACGTTGAATCATAGTTCACGTAATATGAAAGAAAAGTGAACTTGAATTTATTTAATGTTATGTCGGGCAACTTTGAAATACAGGTTTTAGAGTGTGTATCCGTCACATAAGAGACAAATACTGCTAACGAAATAAAATTAAGGACAATTTTGTCACGTGAAGATAAAATACTATATATATAATACTAGAATAAATAATTTTTCTCAATTCTTTTGGGTCTTAATGTTACTACCTAGACTTTTATTTACTTCTATTTCTAGTATCATGACAATTTATATCTGTATCCACACAATGCTAAATTTATTATTTAAACAATTACACAACATGATTACATATATATAATACAATATTTTTATTTTAGAGGTATTACCACAAATTATATTGAATCATTATTTAAGATTATAAGAATTTTCAATTATTGTTTAAATTTTGCCTTTTTAAGTTTTTTTAACTTTCTCTTTATAATTTGAGTATTTTGTCATATAGTTGTGTAGTATTTTGAGTGGTATTTTCTTGCTTATCTTTTTGTTGTCATTTTTAATTCCTTTGGTCTTGTTAGATAAGCGCTTTTAGATCTGTGCGTATTTTATCGAAAGAAAGTGTTTTATGATTTGAATTTTGACACTTTTAATGAACTTTTTGAGCACTCTTTTGATTTGAGTGCGACCCATCTTTTTCAGAATTTTATACATCTGATAGAGAAAACCTAAATATTTTTTTGATTAGAAACACTTTGTATAGTGATTAGAATTTTTTTATTAATTCATACACTAGTTTTTGCGTTTTCATGTGTAGGTTTGCAAAGATGTCTCTAAGTCCTCTAAAAAGCCTTAGGAAAGAAGGAACTGTTAATATGGAAAGACAACAAGTGACCTTTGAACAACTCCAACATTTAATGGAGCAACAAAGGTTGAAGATCCAAAGCATAAAAACTGAGAGAAGAGGAAGATGACATTCAAGAGCTTATTCAATTTTTGAAAGTGGAAGGGAATAACACTACCAAAAAAGAAGAGTTGAAAGGGAAGGAAGACACCGTCATGGGGTTCGACATGAAGAAAAATTAATGTAAAGTTTTCTAAATTTGTAGATAGTTATATACATAAAACGAGAAAGGAAAATAAATCAAAATTTTCTTTTCTTATAGACTCTCAAACTTGGATATTATGTCAATAGTCACTTGGAATGCTTTTTAAACATTGTTTGAGAAAAAAGGTTTATACCCACACTATAAAAGAAAAATTGATCCTTGAACTCTAAAAGTTAAAGCAAGGGTATAAAAGTGTGGAAGAGTATTATAAAGAGATGAATTTTTTTTTGTTAATTGTGAAATAGATGAAGGTTTAGGCTCAACCATTTTGCTTTACCTATTTTGCTTGAGTCTTATGTTCTTAGTGTTCTAGGAGTCTTTAAATCCATTCTACTTATTTTGCTTTTAATTGTGAAAAACTCAAAGTAATTAGAATTTGTTTAAGTGATAGTTAATTTAGTTCCAAACAAAGAATTCAAGTGATCATATGAATTGAATCCCAATCTATTTGTAAAAATTTGAAAGTGAAGTAAAAATATGTATGTCAAGAATGTGGACATTTTAAATCTATAAAAACAAATACAAAAACAATTTAAATGCAATTCACTTTTCAAGATTAAAGTATTAAAATGATTCTTTTTATGTGGCAAATTATTTTCACATTTGTGGAACTTTATCCTTCTTACTTTTAAACTTTTTAAGAAAATTAAAACTTCATAGTTAAAATTTTAAGTAAGTTTCTTTGAGTTTTCATAGGTGCTTTTCTTGTTTGTCTTGTTTAAGTTTTGTTATCATCATAATTCTATTTTGGTTTAGCTTCTTTCTTTAAATTTTTTTGCTTGTCTTTAAATGTTGTTCTTAAAGTTTTGTTGGAGTTCTTTGTATGAGCAAGTGTTAAGAGCTTTGACCTCTTTCACTTGAAGTGTTGCTACCAAGTGTAGACCCTTTGGGAAAAATTGCAAACCTTTATTGAGTGAAGTTAACCTTTTTCCATCCTCTACTAAATAGCCGAGTGATACACGTGAGGAGTGATTTAAATTGTTGTTTTACTAATTGTTTGCTTTCTTTTATGCAAATCATGGCTCAATATTAAGATTTTATTCATAAGTTCCTAGATGAAACTCTTTTTTTTTAGATAAAGTATTAGTATGTACTCTATTTCAAATCTCGTGAGCAGGCATTAACATTAATTAGTAGACAATATACCTGTATTTTTTTTAATGAAGGTCTCTTTTCTTTTATTAATTTGATTGAATATTAGTTTCAATAGTAGAGAAAAGGAGAAAAATTGTCTTTGAGAGAATCTGCAAAGCCACAATCTCCTCAAAAGGCACGTCTTTTGGGGGAACTTGCAGATGCCAAAAGGAGCTTGGCCCACATAGAAGAGAAAATGCGACAACTAGTGGAAAGAATACAAAGGCTAGAGGATACTCAGGAGAGACTAGCTAGAGAAAGAAGGCAGGAACCTAAACAAACTACAGGTACCATATGCACTATGGAAGTGAAGAATAAGAAGAAGAAGATTGAAGAGTGCAAAATGTGGTAACTAGGCGCCACCAACACCAACCACCAAAGACTTCTTTTCCTTTTGTAAAGTTACAGTTTTAGTGGGGAAACTGACCCTGATTTGTATTTAGGATAAGAAGTTAAGGTAGAACAAATTTTTAATGTGTATGAGATAGAAAATGACCAAAAAGTTAAGTTAGCTTCCCTAGAATTTTTAGACTATGCCATGCAGTGGTGGCATCAGGTTGTAATGAACATTGGTTTGAACAAGAGACCAACCATCTCTTGGTATGATATGAAAGAATGCATGCATGCGCGGTTTTGTTCCTCCTCATTATAGGAAGGAACTCTTGTTGAAGTTCCAACGACTTCACCAAGGATCTAGGAGTGTAGACAAGTATTTTAAAGATCCAGAAGTAACTTTGACTAAAATTAATATGCATGAAAGTGAATAGTCAAAGATTGCTAGATTTGTGAGTGGATTACGGTGAAAAATAGAAGATGTTGTAGAATTATATGAGTATACTTCTTTGGAAAAATTGTTTCACCACATCTTTACTTTTTCCAATTGAGAAAGATATGAGGACTTGTTTATTAAAAATTATTTCACCATCTTAACTTAGCCATTGAAATTTGTAGGGATGTGTATGAGAAATGGTGGGTAATCCAAGTTTCTACCCCACTCTTGTACTTGCCACATTTGTACAACTACCCCCATCTATTATCAAGGAACATAATTTGTCATTAATAAGGAATTCTCGTAAAAATACTCATAATTATGGCTTTTACAAATCTTCTTGGAAGGACCAAATTTCAAAACTAAGACTCTCCTTCCAATTTCTTAAAAGAAACCACCCCACATCATAAAAATTCTAAACCTTCTACTTCTACTCTTAAATCACCCACCAAAACCTCAAGTAAAAAATGTTTTAAATGTCTAGGTTTTCGGCACATTGTTGCTAATTGCCTAAGTAAAAGGATAGTGATGGTTAAAGAGGGGATAGTCATAAGTGATCATAGTTTCCAAACATCTAAAACTAGCTCCTCTTCAAAAGCCCCAAGTGAGGACGAGTGTGAAATGTCAAGTGAAAGTGATTTGTTAGTAGTAAGGTGCATGTTAGGGAAACCTCAAAAACATTTTGATGAAAGTCAAAGGAAAAATATTTTCCATACTCGATGCCTTATTAATGACAAATTATGTTCCTTGATAATTGATGGGGGTAGTTGTACAAATGTGGCAAGTACAAGAGTGGTGGAGAAACTTGGATTACCCACCATTTCTCATACACATTCCTACAAATTGCAATGGCTAAGTGAAGAGGGTGAAATAATTGTTAATAAACAAGTTCTCATATCTTTCTCAATTGGAAAATATAAAGATGAGGTGATATGTGATGTTGTGCCCATGGAAGCAACCCATATTACTTTAGGAAGGCCATGGCAATATGATAGGAAAACTTTACACGATGGCCTAACTAACAAGATTTGTTTTCACTTCCAAGGTCATAAGATCATATTGAAGCCTCTATCTCCAAAATAGGTAAATAAAGACCAAATAAAAATGAAACGAAAAAGAAAATATGAAAAAGATGATAAAAATAACAAAACGGGGCTCATCACCTACCCAAACATGGTGAAAATCATAATGTTGATCCGTATAAAAGTAAATACTATTGAATCACTTCGGTACTCTCCTTCCTGCTATTTTTTTTATCTATTCACAACTCTAATTACATGCAACATTTGTTAGAGAAATGTGGTGGTGGAAGAAGGCCAAGCTCATGACCAATTGTAATGGACCGGAGCGCGTAGAGCTCAGTTCTCGGAGATCGGACATCGGCGCCTGCAACAAGCAGCCCAACTCGGCCGTTGGGTCGAGAATAAGGGGCTACATGTTTGGGCTCAGGTATGTCCATATTATCTCTTGTCCATGCATTGGTATAATCTTTCGCATATAAGGCCTGATAGGTTTGAAAGTGTGTTAAATGGGCCTACGGATGCATATAATGCATTTGGGTCTAGTATAAGTAAAACGTACTCTGTCAACTTAGGCCCAAGTGCGCTAGGGTTTGATAGAACATTGGCATACATGATACGTAATAACATATGCATGGTACTATGATACACAAAGCATGTAAATGTACTTAAAAACAAATTTAATCTTGGGGAACGATACCCAAGTGGGTATCCAGGTGGTTATTTTATTAAGATTTGATACACTCCTAGGAGATAAGATTTTCCATAGCTGTGCTGTTAAGATTACACACACTGAAGCGAGATCTTCTCCCATTGAATATGTCCTTACTCGAGATAAGATTCTCGTAACAGAAGTTGTTACCGCAAGAGGTAACCTAGCGACACTCTAT
>Ga0123342_1003822_pt1 | contig 23694 bp, 20 predicted proteins | sample Turbeawhitnodule_FD_89960 | JGI IMG/M metagenome (GOLD analysis project Ga0123342, IMG submission 89960) | Root nodule microbial communities of legume samples collected from Mexico - Turtle bean Mexico white nodule | ecosystem: Host-associated > Plants > Roots > Nodule | place: Mexico: Nepantla... | reverse complement strand
GGTTCTCCTAACCCACTGTCGTCTAGGAACCTCAGCTGAAGCACAACCCGTGCTCCCACTGCCACAAGTACCTCTGACTAGTCTACCTGAACCTTTCCATGCTCGCTCGTTCATCCTGAATCTGACCTGTGGCTCTAGGTTTCTCTCTTGTAAAGACAACCCTCTTCTGCCCACGAGATTCTGTGAACCAGACTTTGTTTATCTTCTGAACTGGGATGGTTACTCCCTCAAACGGTAATCTGACTCTATACAATGAACCTCTCTTTCTTTTGCGAGCCATGACAAGATTTCCCTTGACGACCTTCCACTGCTGATAACTTCACTTCATGTCCCTATTTGTCCAACTGCCTAACAAAAATCAAACTTTTCGTCAAACTTGGAACAACATTAACATCCTTCAAAGTCCAAAAACCAACTGGTGTCTTCAACACTATGTTACCCATGCCCGTAACATTGAGTTTTGTTGTCCGCTAGTCTTACCTTTCCAAAGTCTCCAATAACTAGATTTTGCAATGCTTCAGAATCCATGACCCAGGAATCCATACTGTTATCCGCGCAACAGACTAAAAGGTCCTCTTCCGCAGAGTCTTCTGCAATGTTGACTTGTTTATCATTTGGGCATTGATTCCTGAAATGCCCCACCTCCTTCTAGTTCCAACATGTTACACTTGAGCAATCCGAGTCTTTGACTGACTCCTTCTTTTGTTCTTACTCCCACTATCTCTGATATTTTTCTTACCTTTGATGACATATAGTGATTCACTAGATAATTCCTCATAACTCCTTCTTCGGACATCCTCACCAAGAATGAGATCATGAATCTTCTCAAAAGTGAATTCATCTGATCCCGCTGAACTGGTAACTGCTGTAACCGTTCCGGACCAACTGGCAGGCAAAGACAATAGCAATAGTAAATCTTGAACTTCATCATTGAACTTAATGACCACTGACGTAAGTCTGGCTAAGATCATATTGATGTGCTCAGTAACTAAACTCGCAAATCCTCAATTTGCATTTTCCACCAACTGAAATTTGTACCATCGAATTTTCAATTCGGAACTTCCCGTTTTCTGCCATCTCAAACGACTAGTCGATATACTCGGTACAACTAATTTCAGATCTTGACAATCTTTTTTTTTAAATCAAGACCATAAAAATTGCACCACCTAAAATCAGTCACCAACAGACCTGGATGCAGTCCCCAATGCACTGGCGCTCCCCCGCACTAGACTGCAGCTGCCAGGACGCACATCGCCGTTGTTCGCGCTCTGCACCACCGCTGTCGCACTGCACTTCGTGCCGTTTCAAACCAGCACACCTGCAGAACGCACATGCAACCCTAACTTTGGGATGTCGTTGCCGCCCCTACGAAACCCTAGCTTTGGGATGCCTCTGCGAAACCCTAACTTTGGGACACTATTGCCGCTTCTGCGAAACCCTAACTTTGGGACGCTACTGCAGCCCATGCGAAACCCTAGCTTTGGGACGTTGTTGCCGCCTATGCGAAACCCTAACTTTGGGACGCTACTGCAACCACAATTTTTATGTCTTGTCGATTAATTCTGCTGATCGCATCTCTAGTGTGTAAATGAACCAAAGTTCATGATACCACTTGATGGGAAAAACGCACGCGGAAGCAACACACACAATCACGAATTAACTGCAGAAAGATAAACGACACAAGATTTAACGTGGTTCGGTCGCCAACTACAACCTACATCCACACGGGCAACTATTAGGTTTTCATTCTATCCTGTTGCACACCAATTACAAGTACAATGATATCTTTAAATATAGATTATAAAAGGGACACAATGATTAAGCCCACTCACTAAACATGTGTCTAGTCAGCCCAACCCAATTGGTCCTGACTTCATACCCAACACCCAGATTGCATCTGTTATAAGCAACAAGATAGTCTTATTGTCGCATGGATGCTAGCCTCGATGATCACATCTCTTCTAACGAAAATTATGTATTTAAACACTACTAAGGAGATCTGGACAAGATTAAACATCTACTTTTCGTCGCACACCATAGCTCAAATCAAGAAGCTATGTATTCTTCTTAAGAATCCAAAGAAAGATCGCACGGTCACTACCTATTTATTAGACATCAAGAAAATGGTCAATTCTTTGGCTGCAATTGGGGCTCTTGTCTGTACTGAAGAACATATAGAGGTGATTCTTGATGGTCTTTCTGACGATTATGATCCCTTTGTCACCTCTATTTTGTCAAGAACGGATCCTTACACAGTTAAGGAAATTGAAGTTCTCTTTCTTACTCAAAAAGAATTATTTAATAAACATCGTATGGTCAATCATCTCCCTATTTAAACTAACCTAGCTACCACTCACTAGATGTCTTCATAGGTTCAACGTGATAAACCAAAGTATAAGTCTAATACCAATCACGATGGACATAGTTTTTCAAGACACCAAACTTCGCTCGCTTTCCGTGTTTGTGTCGAGTTTTAGCGAACTAATTTTCTTGTAGTGACTAATCTAAATATTAATATTGATATATATTATTATTTATAAAAAAAAATAGATTCTTCTTCCTCAATAAATTATTTACAAATAATACAAAAGAGTACAAAATGTCTCTTCACTTCATATATTCATAGCACAACAAAAATAAGTAAAATAAACTAATTTAAATTAAAATATCTATCACATGATATATAACATATATATCACTGCTAACAACAATATTTACATCATTTATTATTTACAATATTTACATCATTTATTATTTAAATGATATATAACAACATACCTATATATCAACATGTACATTATCAGATACAACAAATACATATATACCAACATGTCCATTAACACACATAACTAATGGATTAATTACATGTATATATTATTATACACCACATATATTGCACAACACAATTTGTGAATTACATAATTGCATTGTCAATAAGATAAAGATTTCCCTTAACAACACTCATGATTAATAACTTGAGTTGAAATATTATCCTTAGTCACATCTCAATGTACAATATAACTGCCACAAGATACCTTCCAAAAGACTCACATTTGTATCAAGTATGCTCCATCATAGATTAACATTTATCTTAGCCCAGGATATTTTATACACAAACTTATCCACTGTATTTAGCTTTTTACCATTTGATATTTTAATTTATGTGACCAAACCATCATTTGAGTTATGATATTTTCATTTAGTTAATGAAGTAACACGCTTAGTAACACCAACCATGTCATTATATCATTCCAAAGTATCTCACACCTCTATAAAGCACTACATCCCACAAGAACCATACAAATGCAATTACCTTTAATAGGAATAGATTCATTTACCTAAAACTTCACTATGATGGGTAGACAAGAATCTTCATCATGCAAACTCCTTAAGAATTTAATCTAAAAACACTAAATGACCTAAATATTTTTAAACTTAAAAAAATGGAAAATATAAGTTGGGTGGAATGGAATTTTAAACGAAATAAAAAATAATTATTTATTCTATAAACAATTTAAAATATAAATATTAAAATACTATTAATTTTCAATAATAGAGTTAATCATCCTTAACAAAAATTTAAACCTCCATTGATGTTATTCCATATTGAGTTGTCATCAACATGGGATGAAAATAATTATTATTGTAATTTAAGAAGTGTATAGTTTCCATTCATATGTGATGAAAGTATTAATCCTATAATTAAAAACTGAATAGATTTTAATATGGTGTACGATATTTATCAATATTTGGAAATGAATGCATGTAATTAATATTTGATGCTGCAATGTATAAATTATATGTTCCCTGTCCCTTCCTCGAAGGCAAAAGAAGTTTTTGTCTGAAATGCCTCCATGGAATTTCGAAGAGCGTATTATAGTTTATATTTTGTGTTTAAAAGAGTGATATTTAAGAGGTTGCAATGGTGATTAAAATTGTATAATATAGGAGATTAAAATGATTGGCTTATAAAAAGGAGAAAAGAATAAGAAGGTGTGAGTGGTGGGAAAAAAGAAAAGAAAGAAAATAAAAATTATCTTAAACTGGAGATGAGGGAAGAGAGAGGGCCCACAGAACCCTAACCTCTGTGATGTGATAAAGATTGAAAAAGGTTCATAAAAACACAAAAATAAGCGCCAAATCTGATTCATACCAACACCACACCACCACACACCATACACCATGACAACCCCTAACCATTCCTCCAGGAAGACCAAACGCCCTACTAACATTCACAGAAAGTCCATGTCCCTCCCCGCTCGTAACGGAATCTCCACTCCGGATGACGACGGAGAAAGGACCGTTAAGAAGCTTCGCTTGTCCAAAGCCCTCACCATCCCCGACGGAACCACCGTCTCCGAAGCCTGCAGACGCATGGCCACTCGCCGCATCGACGCCGTTTTGCTCACCGATTCCAATGCTCTGCTTTCCGGAATTCTAACTGACAAGGTCACCGTGCAATTTCACGCCGGTTTTTTTTTTTCCATTAAATGTCGTTTGCCGTTGTTCACGGTTCTGCGTGTCGTTTTCAGGACGTCGCTATGAGAGTCGTCGCCGAGGGGATGAAACCGGAGGAGACCGCGGTGTCCAAGGTCATGACGCGGAATCCCGTCTTCGTGACGTCGGATACCCTCGCCATTGAAGCGCTTCAGAAGATGATCCAGGGTTAGCTTCGTAAATCTTCTCTTGCAATCTCGAATTTCTAGTTAAATAATTGATGCATTTTTTTCATCGATTTTCGAATTGCATTCTGCGCTTTTTTTTTCTTCGCAGAGGATGATCGTTGTCGGAAGTTATGTTAGTTAAGGGATATTAGTTGTTTTTTTTTACGTTACATAAGTGCAGCTTGTGGAGCCCTGTGGTTATAAACATGTCTGGTCCATTTAAGTTAATTGAATTTGGAGGAAGCACTTTCAGAGCTAGATATGGAAAAAGTACATCACATGACGTATGTTAGTGTTGGGTCATAACTTTATTGCCTTTTACTACTGCCTCCAATTTTTTTTATGAGAACAATTAAGTAATTCTGGAAGATTAAGAAAATTATTAATTTAATTTATAGTATTAACCATTTCTTAAATTCATTGTTAAGGCAACATTTAGTTGTGACAGGTACTGTTATCTTATTAGATTTAGAGTAATCTGTATAATAATAATTTCATTAAATCTTAATGCTTATTGCAGAAGTGAAGCGGAGAACAGTGTTAACAGAGTATCATAAATATTGCATTTAAGTTTTCTTTTTTCTTTTTTTTTGTATTATTCGCAACGTTAATGAAACACTTGTGATTAATGTATTTCTTCATTTACTCATTGAGTTAAACGTCAGGTTGATTTTGTGAAAAAATAATTAATTTAAAAGATAGTGTTAAGATATTTTAAGATTGATTCTCAGCAAAAGTACCCAACACTGCTTTTACTAATTGTTTCATTTTTTGTTTGTTTGTCCTTAAGTGATTCCTCAATATTTCTTTGGCGCTGAATGGCTTCAACTTTGTTGTCTTTCAATCCTGGTCACCTTGTGTTGTCCTTTGTAGAGTTTTTGTCGCTCTGTTTTTGTTTTATTTTATTTTTGCCCTTTACGTTTTCTTCTTCTTTAACTAGTTGATTATGCTAGAATCAGGCAAGTAATTTTAATAGATTCTCTTTGTGTATATGTATATTGTTTAATGGACTCATAATCTGGCTAGAAAGTATTTGATTAAGTGAGAAATATAATTTGACTTTTTTACTAATAGGTAAATTCAGACACCTCCCAGTTGTGGAAAATGGTGAAGTCATTGCCATGCTGGATATCACCAAATGTCTTTACGATGCCATATCTAGGGTGGAAAGAGCTACTGAACAGGGGAGTGCTATTGCTGCAGCAGTTGAGGGAGTGGAACTCCGACAGCCTAGTCATCTACCTGGTTGGTTAACAGTTTTACTTTTACATACATTCTTATTTATGATGCTAATTTTCCATGTATTATCTTCATGTTTTAATGATGCTAATTTTTTGTTTCAATTGTCAATGTTTTTTTCAGTTACAAATACTTTTATTGAAACATTGAGGGAGCGCGTGTTCAAACCTTCCCTGACAACTATAGTTGGTGAAAATACAAAGTAATTTCACATAACATTTTCTTGTTCTTTTACATGTTTCCAAGTGACTCTTTTATAATCAGATATGATAGTTTTACAACATTCTGTAGCTTTATGTGTTTCTAGGGTTGCTATTGCATCAGTATCAGATCCTGTCTATGTAGCAGCAAAAAGGATGCGGGAGTTGCAAGTAAATTCAGCTGTGATTGTAATGGAAAATAAGATTCAGGGGATACTTACGTAAAATCTTTTTCCTGAGGCTTTAGTCTCTTCTCTTAGAACATAATAGCAAATGACATTCATACCTGCATGCTTTTTATAAAAGCAAATGTCCTTGATTGATATTTATGAAATGGACATCGGAAATTTTTATTTTATGCACAATATATTGTCCTGTGAATCTGTTCTGCAGTTCGAAAGACATCCTTATGCGGGTCATGGCTCAAAATCTTTCTCCTGATGTGACTCTTGTGGAAAAGGTTGTTATGATTTTATTTTCTGAAGTAACTATACTGGAAAGTGGTTTATTCTGAGATGTGGTGTCATTTGCCTGCTATATTTGCTAGGTATCCTGAACTAATTTGATTTTCTTCTTTATTCTTCACTTTATTACTTATTTTTTGTTAGGTCATGACTCCAAACCCAGAATATGCATCTTCGGAGACCACAATTCTTGAGGCACTGACTATGATGCATAATGGGAAGTACTTACATCTTCCTGTGGTGGACAAAGGTTAGCTTTGCCTTCTTAATTGCCTACGTACTTCCTTACGTAATTGTGCTAAGTATTATTTATTTTGCACTTGCAGATGGAACTGTTATTGCTTGTTTGGATGTGTTGCAGATAACTCATGCTGCGATTTCGCTGGTAAATTTCATGTTTGAGTCTCATAAAATACATGATAAACGAAGCTTTTTTAATGGATATTGTAAAGACAAATATTCAGGTTATCCAGTGTGTCGTGTGACTCTGTTTCAGGTGATAACTGATGGTGCATGATAATGATTTTTATAACAATTGGGCCATTATTAATATTACACAAAAAATTACGTACAATTATTATGAATTAAGAATAAGAAGTATGTACATTACTAACATTTGGTACTATTAAACGGATGATAGTGCCCTGTTTCTAAGTTGTGTACTTTGTAGGTTGAAAGTAGTCCTGGAGCTTCTAATGATGCGGCAAACACTGTTATGCAAAAATTTTGGGACTCAGCTTTTGCTCTAGAGCCGCCTGAAGATTTTGACAGCCATAGGTACCTTGGTGATATCTGTTCTGTTTTCAATATATGTTGTTTTGTTCTGTAAATAAGCATATATGTCTGATTGCAGTGAAGCCTCTGGACTGATGACTTTGGACGGGGCAGATACCACAAAGTCTACATATCACTCTGTAGGTTTTGGAAATCCATTTGCTTTTAAATTTGAGGATCTCAATGGCCATGTGCATCGATTCTACTGTAAGTGACATCTTGGGGAAAGCTTTGCATGAACTTAAATTTACTGATCTGCATAAGCCTGGATTTATTATTTTTAGAAGTTGTAAGTATTTGCTGTTGTCTTTTTTATAGGTGCTGAACATCTAGACGAGCTTCAATCTGCTGTCATGCAAATAATTGGTGATTTTAATGAAGGAGAACGCCCTAAAATTCTGGTATGTTTTTATTCTAAATTAGTTTAGTCTGCCTTTTGGTCGTACTAAATGTATATATTATGATATGATGTCGGGTTTTGCTTCTCTTCTAGTATAAGGACGATGAAGATGATGAAATTATTCTCGAGACTGATAACGATCTTGTGGCTGCTGTCAGCTATGCTAGGTCTGCAGGACTGAAGGTGAAGTTGTCTTCTTTTTTTAGTCTTTTCATGTGACAATGTGGCCTTTCCATGGATCTGTTCTAATGTCTTTGATGCATGCTTACACTAAGCATCTTTTTATTTCAGGCTTTAAAATTGGATTTGCAGTTTGCCAATTCGACCAAACCAACAGAGGTATCATCTGGTACAGCCAGTATACAGAAATCCAGTACATTGTCTCTCCGTTCTGGTATTTTTGCGGGTGTTGTTATTCTTACGAGCATTAGCGTATTGGTGTACTTAAAGCGCTCTAAACAGTAATATATTTACTAGCTTGAAAGCAAACTGCTATAATCTTATTCTAATGATTTCCAGAGTATACTCGTTGACAAAGGAAATTATGGACACGGATTAGGTGTATATGATGTGGAGGTTTCTAATCACCTCTTATCTTTTTCTGTTTGGGTCATTGATGTATTATTTATAACTTACGGTGTAGTCGTAATTCTAAGTGTTACATTCTTCTCTATTAAGCTACTTGTAATTCTTTATACATCAACTTTTCATCACCCATCCCTCTAACCCTAAAAAAACTAGCTTTGCTTCCAGCAATTGTGATTCTCTTATCAGCTTTAGATCACCCTCAAGGTCAAGCCAATTGAACCAGGAAACGGTTTATGTTTTTGAACTGGAAACAATGTTCAGATCATATATATGTTTTGCTAGAATATAGAACATCTAACCTAGCTAGTGAACTGGATAAAAATCACTTTAACTGTTTTCTTAGTAGTGCTTGATTTGACACTAACTAGAGCTTCAAAAGCACCTGCAACTTTCTGTATTGTTAAAAATAAAAATTAATAAAAGTAAAATAATAGAAGTGAGCCATTTTTGTGTCTTAATGGTCTGTTAATAGTTTGAGTGTGGTTAAATTGATAATGATTAAATAATGTTATTTCAACTTTGAAGCATATAACTCTTGAAATATAATTTTTTAAATTAACATGAAATTACAGTAAACGTAAACAGAATAATAATTTCTATTAGCAACGAATAGAAACTAAATAAATATAATCATAATTAGCTATTATCACATTTTTTGGTTAAAACTACATGAATTAATAGTTTTTTTTTTATCTCAAGTAAACCGATTCCACCAGATTTTGACCAGTTTTCGTAGTTTTAGACTCTGATTCTCTGCATGACCTATTTTGGGATTCATATATATAAAAGAGATGTATCACGAAGGCATCCAACATTTTGAAAGATTGGCCACGGTTGTTTCAGAAGTAGTGAAGAGCGAACTTGAGAGTCTTATTATCGATGAAAATGAAAGAAGGTTATTTTCCCTTCAGATCAATGCTCAGTTGTGTTACACTTTCTCCAGCTTACTTTCCATTGTAGCAGGTTTCGAGTTGGTTGACATTTATCCCCTAACCCTTTGTGTGACACGTGTAGTAATGAAGACTAAACTATGTTGCGTCTTCAACGTCATTGTGCTGATTCAAATCAAGTATGGCAACAACTGGAGTTGAACAGAGATCAGGATTTCTACTGAGCAGAACTGGAGTTGTCAACAAATATAAAAACTTCAGATGGCATTATCATACGGTGGCTTGCTGGATCATTTGGAAGACAAGAAATGCAATGATTTTTACTGATACAAACTGGAACTAAAATGACAGGGCAACTTGGAGACATTGTCCTTCTACACTTCGTTCATGCGTGCTGATGCTATATGGGAGTAGATATTAGAAGCTAATTGTTCTTTTATATATACATACATATATATATATATATACACACACACATATATTATAGGAGGTACTTGTATGAACAACTATACAATTTTTATAAGAATTCATTTTTCTCTGATTATAATCTGCTCAACTTTGAAAACCAACATAAACAAGTGCATTTGGAGTTCTTATCATGTTAGTTAAGTAAATCAAGGGAAAGTCCCTTTTTCTGTTGCACAGCACAAGCATATCCAAATCAAACCCTGTTTTCCGGCAGCTTCCTTGCTTTCTGTCCCTATGTCCTTACCCGATTGATGAGAAAAAAACGTAATAAATATAGAAAAATCAAATGTCACCAAGTCCTAATAAGAATTTTATTATCGAATTCAACTTTCAAAAAGAAAAATCAGATTTTAAATACATTTATTGTTCAATAATACAAACTGAGTCCTTTACGAGGTTAATAGTGATAACATTTTGAAAATATAACGAATTATTCAAAAAGAAAATCGTTTCAGGACATGTAATTCGGTAGGAATAATTTAGAAAATCACTTTAATAATAAAGCATAAAAGAATAAAAAAATCTTTTTTACTCCATAAAATTAAATAGTTGAGCATTAAGTACAAGATTAATGTGTATTACAAATGAAGCCACTAGCAATCGAAATATAGAATAGTTTGTCAAGAATAGCCTTCATTGACTAACGTACACTATAGACAACAGCAAACTTACCCTTGCTGCCAAATCATGGATAAAAGGTTAAAGAGAGACTGCTTTTCAAATCTAATCAAGAACGAACTAGATAAGAATCAAACAACATAGCTATATGAACGACCACAGAAACATTAGCAATTTCTACAAATACTTTCGTGCAAGAGCTCGGACTTTAGTATCAAAATGTGATGACGTGATCCGGGAGCCAGGCAAGTACAGGGGATTGAGGAGAGTCTGCAATTTCCCAAAAATACAATAAAGTTACTTCATCTCTTATCACTTCAACAATCCATAATCCATGAAATGAAGTTTACAAACAGATTTAACATATGAATTTGCACTTATTTTCACAATCAAATTAAGAGGGCAATTAACAATTTCAACTTCTTTTACTGATAGGAGTGTTCCCAATCTTATCCTTTTGCGCAGAACAAAAAGTAGTAGTTGAAACTCTGAAACTCTAACTACCGTAAAGTAACCTTTGGGGACTTATTTTGTATTCTGCATATTGATACATGAAGAATATTGTTCTCCAACAATTAGTAAGGATGGAATATTGTAAGGCTTCTATAAAACTTTAAAATTTCAGTTTTTCTGTCATTCTAGATGTTATGTACCAAGTTAGGTAATTTAGCATTCCTATTATAATGAAACATTGAACTGGTAATTAGGAGAAAATATTGGAGATCCTATAGCGACTAAATATAAAGTCAATTCATACTATATGAATGGATGCAAATCTCATCTTACAAGCTAGTTTTGTAAGGTTTAGTTAAGCTTAAAATTAACTTCTTAAGATGGTAGCAAAATCATTTAGAACCTATCCTACCAAAAGTTTGTTGGGCCTATTGTGTCACTCGCTAACGAACCACTATTGGATCACCCATAAATATATAGTCACATACACAACTTGACTGGTTTTGACCTAAGATGTATTAGAAATTTCACATTGACTAGAGATAAAGTCAATTCATAGTATTTGACCAAGTGCAAACTTCACCTTACAGGCTAGCTTTGTAAGATTGAGTTAAGTCTAAAATTCACTTCTTAAGAGTAAAATGTAGAATGTGACTAATTCAATATTTTGATAAGACCAGGTTTTTTTTTTTCATTCTAACAGCTAAAGATACTTTGTATAGTATATGAACGAGTGCAAATCTCACATTACAAACTAGTTTTGTAAAGTTGAGTTAGGTTTAAAGTTCACTTAAGAGGAAAATTTAGAATGTGACTAATTCAATATTTTGATAAGACCAGGTTTTTTCATTCCAACAGCTAAAGATACTTTGTATAGTTAGCGAAGCATCCTTCAAGGTACCGATAAACACTAACTTTCTCATAAATCCCATTTCAAGACAAGCATGTTGTAGAATAAGAAAAGGCCACATATGAGACTAACAAAGGCAGTGATAAATATGAAATATGTTATTAGGGTAATCAAGGAAAAAACATATCACCTTTATGTAAAGCTCGTGCACATCTTGGAAGAAACTTTTAATGCCGTCATCATTACGAGAGTCATGTAGCAACATCAATCTGGTATGTATGATAAGTCAAGGAAAATCTCACACAAATGGAGGAAGAATGTTTATAAGCTTTTAAGAATTCTCCACTCTTGGCTTTTTCATTTTGTTTCCCTTCAAATGACAGAAGGAGAACAAGGACAATGGCAAAACTATACAATTAAAGCAAACTAAACTGAATGGTCCTTAAAGGTGGGTACTCAGTACTTCGTTTATTTGGATAAAACAAGATTAAACAAAAAAAGGTGAGCAACACAAGAAGGGCACTACAACTTTTTTTTATCTCAACTGTAAATAAACCGCACATATAAAGGATATGACCAGCTGTAACATACACGGACACCACAAGTTCATTAAACCTGTCTACCGATTTCAAGTACCTGCGTAGAAATGTTTAAGGAACAAGATGTTGAGAAAAAGAACACGTAGAACAAGAAGCACAAAAGAGGATCATGATGTAAAAAGTTTCAAATTTGAACTAGAATTATGTATCAACCAAAAAATTAACTCACATAGCACTAGTAGTCCATGCAAGGTCCTGGACAATATCCAGAGCAGCGTGGAGGATAAATTGATGCAGCTGAGCAGCATCCTCTCTCTGTCACCAAAGCATGGAATTGAAAAATGATGTAAATTTGGTGAAGAAAAAGAATAAACTTCTTTCAAAGCCACATAAGACAAGCTGATGCACGAGATTCAGATAACTATTTAAATTAATCAGGTGAAAAATACAAAACATTAAGCAAACAATAATAGCGTAAGAAAATCACACAACTTAAAGTGATGCATGAGTGATCATGGGTCAATCCACCTAAATAGTCTGAACCAATATGCAGCAAGCAACATGTTAAACAATATAAATAAATTTCATACATCAACAAAAAGCTTGAAAATCAGAAAAGCTAAAATATAGAATAAATAAAGAAAACCACACTTTAGCAGCTACTCCAACTTCAGCTTCATATATAGGAATGTCATTTCTGCTAACGATGATGAAACAGGCCGTGGTTGCCATTATCAATACCCTGCACACACAAAATACAGAGAGGATATAAATATATTATTATTATTATGCTTATGCTCAATATAACCATAAAAAAAATCGAAATTGTAATGAAGCCAATTACAGAGAAGACAAATGAGGGGAATATGGGGACAACTAGTAATAGTCACGTGGCAGCTGACAGCATAGTAGTTAGAATTCGAATCAAAATATGGCTTTGCCGATTCAAATCGGAAGATGAATCGGGGTTTGAATCGTGACATGAATCGAATGAATCGTGAGATTCGCGATTCTGTTTCGTTATTTCCGATCAATCGATGAACGGCAGTGGAGAAGAGAAGAGAATAAATCGAAGAGAAGAATAATGGAGAACGCATAGAAGAAGAAAAGTGAGGAACACAGAAAAAAAGTTACCTCACTGGAGACGAGGGAGTTCACCGGAGAAGAAGAGGGAGCTCACCGGAGAATAAGGGTTTCTTTGGGAGGAGTAGGGTCACGAACGAGAAGATCTTTGGGAGAAGAAGGGTCCGAGAAGAAGACAAGTTTCTATGATAAACTTTTTAGTTATGAGAAGGAAGCACAATTTTAAGAAGGTAATGATATATTGAAATATTTTTATACATTACAATCTTTAATATTATTTTAACATTTGTTTTCAATATTATTATTTTAACATTTGTGTATATCATTTAATTACAAAATTATGATTTATTATATATATTTATATTTAAATTCATTCTTAGTATAAAACTCTCATCATTTCTCTTTTCTCTTTTAAGAAAAGCTGAACCACTTAATCTCAAGAGGTGGCTGAATCACTCTTAAATTTTTTTTATAGGATTATTTATTTTTAAAAAATCAATTTTATTTTTAAAACTATTTAAGTTTCTAATCATTTTATTTTATTTAAAAAAAAAACTGTATGGATCTTCTCGTTTCTTTATGGTATCTTGATTTCTAATAGTGTCTTGTTTTTTTTTTGTCTTGTTCAATATTTCTGTTATTGTTTAGGTGTATTATGTCATTTCTTTAATGTACATGATCATACATGTTTTCAAGAAAACTTTCATCACAACTAATTTCACTCTATGTGTTAGTATCATGACGAGAGATGGAAGTCTATTTATAAAATATATAGAATGTGCAACAACATAAGGCAATTTTGATTGAAAAATGAGAGATCTAGTGAAATTGAGAATGTGTTGGTGCTTTGTTTCAACAACAGAGTTTTGTTGGGGAATCTCCACACAAGTAGTTTGATGAACAATATCATATGTAACATAAAAATCTTTCCAACAAAATTCTTTGCTATTATCGATTCTTATTATCTTTATGATTATCAAATTGATTTTGAATAAAAGTAATTAGTAAACTTCTCGTTTTTGTCTTGCTTTTCATCAAGTAAATCTAGGTGTACCTAGTGTAATCGTCTACAATAATGAGAAAACATTTGTGTCCATGTATAGAAGGGATGCTAAAAGTTTCCTGATGTCTATGTGAATAAGATCAAAAGGACTTTTGCAAACACTCTTACACAAGGGAAAAGACAATATGTGTTGTTTAGCTAAATGACATGGTGTACAAACAATTGTTTTATCAAATTGTATATCAATATAGTTTTTACTCAAGCATTCTAGCACCTTTTTTAAAGGATGATCGAGCCTGCAATGCCAAACGTTTAGATCTTTAACATGTTTGAACAAACTTTCAGATTGTATGAACTGCATTCTTTCGTGCTAAATAGATGAATGAGATGTGTTATTCTAAAATACATATTTTTGTGATATGGTATCTTTGTAAGATATTTTTTTTTCATAATCATAAATTATCATACATTATAATTATCCATGTTTTATTATTTAACGTGAATTACTATTCTTTTGTTTTTATTTATTTTAAAAAAATGCATTGGTAAGTGGTGTCATTCTTTCCTGGTAATAATAATAATATGTCATTACTATTTTTGGAAAATAAATTTTATTTCATATAATTAATAATATTAACATTGATTTTATTTATCAGTTATTCAAAAATATTAAAGAATGAAGATTTTTTTGCACCTAAAAGTTGTATACCTGGGAGTTAAAATCGCATGAATCATAAGATTTTATTTATTATGTATCTTACTATTCATAATAAAATTTGAACGATTAATTTTTAAAAAAAAATTCACAATTCGAACCTCCATTCTACAATCATGGATGTATGGCATTCGACAAAGTCTTGCGATGTGGACTTTTGTAAAAAAGATAAAAGAAATTACAGTAGGAATCACCTACAACAATTAGTGTCAATGCCTATGATGTGTTCTAGAAATTTACTTGAAGATTGTGACTTTAACTGTTAGTTTTCTTTTTATTCTCACTATTATCAGTGTTAGTAGAAGAATTTATTTTATAGTAAATATATTCTGTATTGTATATTCTTATAACATTTTGGAAAAACACAACTGTTTTATAAATCTTGGTTCCCCAAACCATTATACTGTGAAGTTGGAATGGAATAACCATTGAAGTGAACTATATAACTAGAAGAAGCACACACTGACACAGGTATAAACACTTAAACCAATACTCTTCTTCCTCTTTTACTCAAACCAATTTATGTCCATCTGTTTTAGTTTTGTAAGCCACTTTTGTGTGTCTTGAGAAATACATGGTGTCTTCATCTCACTATCTGCATGATCACTCCTCTTATCCTTACCAATGTTCTCATGTCTGCTCCTTTGTCTTACCTTCAGTGACAGAAGCCGAGAAACCTCCTGTAGTCCACCCCACTTTTCCAGTGCACGTGCAATATCATACCGCCCTGTGCCAAATTTCATTGCTACCAAGTCAATAATCAATGTCACTGTTCCACTGCCATTGCTTTTGGTAACACTCATCTTTGCATGTTTTATAGACTTCAAAGAAAGCTATAAAAGTTCAGAAAAAGAATATCTCAACCTACCTGCACGTTCAAATGACTTTCTACTGGGCATAAATGAAGGGTCTATTCCCCAGCTCCTTTGAAACCTACTTATCTGCATCAAGAAATGAAGTCTATTATGATCAAGATGTCAATAATGCCATTTATGTATCAATTTTCTCACACTGAAGATTTCATTTAAGGCATTTATGAAATCATCAGCATTTCTCCTGCAAGATAAACGACTGCTAAGTGGTACAAAGTGAAGAAGGAAAAGAAAGTATTTTAGATAGGGAAGAACTTTTGCAGCCTACCTCTTCCTGTAAATTTTCAAGATTGTCCCAATAACCCTTTGGTTTGCGGTGTTTGTAAGCCAAAGAAAGGTTCAATACGGTTGCAATCTTTCTGAATCCACCCATGCGAGTTATAGCCTTCTCAATATCCACTCTTCCATGCAAACGAAGTTGCTTCCTCATCGGCATGAATCCTTCCTGTCCATGTTCTGCAATGAATTGCAGGAGTTCAGATTTTAGGACTTCAATATTCCTCTGTAAGCCTGGCACTTTAGGTCTTTGCTGAGATGAACTTCGAGCATCGCAACTAGGAACTTCCTCGACTGAACCAGTGTTGTCATTATTTTGACAGCTTGATGAAACAATTTGTTGCCCTGAATTTGTATTCTGCTCACAAAATTCTGAAGATTTTGATGCATTCTTGTTCTCAATATAGTCTCTTATTGCAGACAAGTTTGATGGGAGATCTTCATAAATGACCTGAAATGACATTGTGCAAAAACATCACAACATTGCAGGGTACAAATGGAGAGTTAGGACAGATTTACCTTCAGAAGATTAAAAAAGAATGAAAAGACAGTTGGAATGTATCTCGCTTCCACTCATATTTAGCAGTGTTTCTAGTCAGCTGAGCTCCTTTGCAGTGTTTATCAAAAGGTTTTCTTAACGGATGTTGCAATTTCAATTTCGGAAAATAAGCTAAGAAAGTTTGAAAAAACGATCTGAAATTAAATAGATATTAAATAGATGAAGAAATTAACAGACAAACCTCCTCCATGATGGCTTCAGAAAGGAAAGTATCCTTGCGCATTTTTGACTCCACAGAGTACTTTAGCAGCGTGTGATGATTTCCTAGTTGCTCAAAAATCCATTTTCCCCGGAAGGAATCAAAGTCCCCTTCAACTTGTTCAAAACTGATTTCCTGTTCTAAATATTCACACAACTCCAACACAACACGAGCATGAAGCACCATATAAAGTAGGCCCTTACACCCTTCCTGCATGTTGATTAAACCAGTAAATCACATAATTTATAGATAAAAATGCAGTATAATGTCTCTTCTTATACTAGTGTTTGTGCTAAGGGATACAAGTTTGTTTAACCGACTGCAGATAATGATGGTAATACACTAGCTGTTATGAAACAATTCAGGATATAAACAGATATGATGTTCTCTTTTTAAGACTTTACTTCGTTAACACTGTCCCATACCTGAAGAACACGGACTTTATTGTTATCTCGTGATACAACCTTACTGATTGCTAGATTTGGAACTATCCTGCAACATATTATGTGGAATCAAATTAGAAGAATGAAACAATAGAACTGGAAATCTCTTATTCAATGTTCCAATAAATCTAGCGTAACTCAGGAAGTAGCATACTCAGTAAGAGTCTCATAGGCAGTTAGAATATTCCAGACTTCGCGAACAGGAGCTTTAACTGTTATGCTTGCAACAACACAGCGATGAACACCTCCATTTTCCTTCAAATCAAAATCACTTTATTACTGATTATGACCAATTTCCGTACAAACAGGAAATTGTCTGAATTCAGGTCAACTAAAAATAATTAGTACATATAATTTACCAGAAGTCCATCAAATCTGCGGAGATGAACTTCATCCACCATTCGAGGTCTGTCAAGCCTGCAAACCTTTCCAAATACACCCCAGTTGCTTCTCACCTCACTGGAAGATGTGAGTACTGAACTGGAAGCAGAGGTGGCAATTTCTTTTTTGTTCTCTGCAGGAGACAACTTATCACTTTCACACAAAGCGCCATTTATCTTTTTAACACCTTCACACAAAGTACCATTTATCTTTTTAACAGATGATCCGTTAATTGCCACATAAGTTTTATGCAACTGGTTTTCTGACACTGGAAGTTTCTGATATTCCATAAAATTCTTTTCAGCTCTGTATGCCAAAGCTCGAAGGTTCACAGGAAGATCAGATCTGATAATCCTTTCCAAAAAAATAGCTGGGAAATTGAATCTTGGTATCACATTAACTTCATACGATAAAATAGCAGTTGATGACCTGCATAAACCCGAATTGGTGTAAACTATAAATGTAATATAGCAATGTGATTAATTTCAATAAGAACAGCCCGTATGTTATTAACAAATGAAGATACTTATCCCATAAAAACCCACAAGAATTGAGACACTACTATGAGTGATATAATTTAGGATGGCAATTGGAAAAGCTTTATTGTCTTGCAGGTAGAATTATTATTGCATATGGAAAGTTAGCCAAGTTATTTCATTCTCTTTCTAACATATAAGTATACATTGACACATTTTGCTTTGTACAAAAGAAGACGAAGACAACAACAATAGCCTTGTACCAATAGGTAAAATCAGCTATATGGATCATGTAATTTAATTGGAATTGATGAAAAACCAATTACTCAGATATTTGTCTTTAATAATTTCTTCTAAACTCCTGCTTGGCCTCCCTCCACCAACTTTCACTGGACTAAAACTTATGCAATCTATTGTTCCCACCTGTGCCTATCATTGAAAAGCTAATAAAATAGCCTTCCCATCTCCTTTGATATCTTTATCTATAAACAAAGTTTCCTTCTTGATTTATTTATTTACCCTATTTTTGGAAGTTTATTATCTTTCATTCACTGATCTTTGTCCCATGTTCTCGTAAAAACTCTCCTAAAATTTTGGATCGTGCCTCACACTCTCACTCACAGCTCTCCTTCTCTCATTTCCAGCCCTCGTGGTAATTTACCTAATTTTCAACGTTATTGCACCAGTTCTCCCTTTTGCTTCTTACCTTTCCTTATACATTTTCATTTCACCATCAACATTTCTGATCTCAATCCAAAACCATTTTATTTACTTAAGAGTACTTGAGCAACCTTTCTAACCTTCTTAGACATCTCATACCAAATGTGATTAGCACTATCTTATAGTTCCCAATCACCTTCTTTCAGTAGCTTCACAAAAGTCAATTGTTTATTACCCTTAAGCTGCAACCACGTGATTTTTGGATTTGGAACTGGTTGGGTTTTGTGTTTACCTTCTTAAAATGGACATCAAGAACCAAGACCCTATGTTGTGCAGCAAGTCTCTTTTTTGGAGAGCCATACAAAAGAAGAGCACACTCAACATATTGTTGTGTTGTTATATATTCAAGATAATTATTGCCCCAACCAGGGTATCCAAAAAAGTGAACGCACAAAACAAGCCAATCAGATCTTGAAGCATTTTGTGCGGTGAATGAGGTCACTATATAAGGAGGAGAAAAAAAAGAGTAGGGGTGTGTGGGAAATTTGTAATCTGTCTTCCCTCTCTTGGCCCTCAGGGGAATACTTTCTCTTCTATCTGTTTTGCTTTGCTGAATCAGTGAATGCCTTCTTATCACTTGTAAGAAATACCGTATCTTACTACATCATAATATCACACAGAGACTGCTGTCATTCGTTCTTTTCTTGTGTGTGGGTTGTTTACAGTTGAAGCAGGTTTAACTAAAATGAAGTCTTTCATTAATCAAAATCAGAACTTCATCAACCTAAGTTTCATAGTTTAAGATTGATATGACATATTATGCTAAATATATAGACATGGTATCTTTAGATTGATGTAAAGCTGCTGTGCAAACAATGGCTTCATGAAATAGATTATATACCTTGTTCCAGATTTTACGGACCATTTGCCATCAAACTTCTTAAAGTCTCCATCAACCATGGAAAAGTGCAGTTCTCGATCCCATTCCTAAGAATTAAAAAAAACAAATATAGGAGTATTAATTTAACAAATTATTCACTTCTCTAACTTTCTCCTATTGACTGACTAATCTGTCAACTAAACTAGCACAGCCACTGCTAATAGAAACTAAACTATTCTTTACATATGATCTTGCATAAGGCTCATATAGCAAATTGTATGAGACACATGGGTTGGAGTATGAAAGATTAAGAGTATCTTAGATTATCTTCTCGCTTTCTGGTTTAAAAATTGTTTTCTAAAGCAATTCCACACTACCCAACAATCAATTTCTCATTCACAATCTACTTAAGTGCTTTAAAACCTAAAGAAACAAAAAAATTCTAGAATATGCTTTCTCCTCCTCTTCGGTTCTCATCATGTTCAGCTTCTCCTGCTCTCTATGTCTTGTACCATCATCTACAAGTTGTCTCAACAATCTCTTTCACAAGCCTTGAAAACTTAAAAAAAAAGTTTGGAAAGAGAAATAAAAAGCACCCTAAAGTTTCAATTGCATTCCAATCAAGTAAGGCTAGTGGTTAGCTACAGTGCCCACTTCATATAGTGTATGCATTAAAAAACACTCACTGAATTGACGACTTCCCGAAGATCCAAGACAACACGAGCTTCAATATGCCAATACATAGCCCTTTGGAATCCCCTTTGCTCTAACCATATCCTTCCTGGGTATGGACAAGGAATTTTCCCACTAACGAAAGAAAAGTGCCTTAGAAACTGCACCTTTAACTTAATCATCACCAATACAAAGTAAAAGCACTTTACTTTTCCTTTTTAACTTGAATGCGAATAGAAGCATTAGCATTTGCATTACCTCCATACAAGATTTGGGATGAAATCAGCGAGACGCTCATAATCAGTGAGAGCATTCCAAACGGATTCAGTGTCAGCATCGACTGTGATTTGGGCATTGACTCTGCGTTCCCTCCACGAAACCACTTGGACCTCACAAAGCACCTCACGCTCACCCTCTTCCTCTTGCTGCTCAAAGCTTCCATCTTTGCCATTGAAGTGGCACGTGAGCTTCTGGGTGGTCCTAGTTGACGAGGAGGAAAGTGCCACAGCAATACCTCGAGAGTGTAGGGTGAGAGACAGAAACCCTATTGTGGTGTGTGTGGCTGGTTTGGAGAGAAAGCACAAAGGGTGAGTTCCAATGTTGGAGGTGGAAGCGATCATGACTCGTGGGACTAAGCAAATGAATGTTCCATTGGGTGGTTTGAGTACACATGGACATGGAAGCTAAGCGATGTTGTTGGTGACAGTTGAAGGAGATACTTCTCGCGTCGTAGCCACCAGTTTTGTTTTTGTCGTTTAGTGGGTCTCGTGAGTTTGTGGCTCCGACAACACATGATGGTGCGGTTGTTTTCGTCATTTCATCAGATTCTTTTTATTTGGAAAACTACTAGGTGGGACCATGTTCCATAATTAAAATAAAAATGTAAGAATGTTTTTTAATAGCATTAGCTCCTTATAAATTTTATTATTTTAAAATATTTATATTAATATTATAAAAACTATATTAAACATCAATTGAAATTTTATGGGCAATATCTTGAATATTTATTATCTCCAAAATGTTGTCTTGCCATTTCAAAAGTTTTCTTCTTCTTCGTGTACTTTAGTGTGTGTTTGGATTGGGAAGTGGATGCACGAGGATTTGAGGGAATGAATGTGTGAGAATGTGGGAAGAAAGTGTGAAGAAAGTGAGCTTGTTTGGATTGGGGTATGTTAGGGTGGATGTGTGAGGAAAATTTATGGGAGTTGTGAGTGATGTAATTATTGTAAGGTTTTTTTAATTTTTTTTAAAAGTGTAAAATATAAGTTTACAAATTTACCCTTGTATTTATAAATTATTTTCTGTACAATTGAATAATTTATTTCAATAATATTAAATAATTATTTTTTAAAAAAAATACGAGTTATTTAATATTATTAAAACATGAAAAAAAATCATAAAAATAATATTATCTAAGCATATACAAATTTATTGTTATATTTATTTATACATTTTGAAAGTTTTTTTATATTCATTGATTTTGATTTTGATTGTACGTAGATACATAACCATGTAGATATTTTAGAGAACATTTTATAATAAAAAAAAATATTATATATAGAGTGAAATTGTTCAACAAATTTATTTATAAAGAAGAAAAATATATATAATAAAGTATGAAATATCATAATATGATAATTATGATGAAAAAATAATAAAAATAAAAGATATTATTATATATATTATTACATTAATGACAAAGAAAAAAAATGTCAAAAGGAGAAAACACCACCATCTTAGGTGGCTTTCTCCTCAAATCTCATACGAGAAGGATGAGAAAAATCACTGTTCATGAATATCCATTATCTCCCTTCCCTGCACATCCCTGGATCCAAACCATGAATATCCACTTACATTCTTCCTCTTAAAAAGTACAATCTTAAAACATACAGAGCTTAGTGAAATTTATTTAAATAAAAATCAGTTAACAAATTATTCTTCAAACAAAAACATTGTTTATGTATCTTAAATCTCTGTCAGTAGTGGTTGTTGGACGTAAATATTATATTTGGTTTGAGGAAAAAAAGACTAGAAGGAAAGAAATGAAAAAAAGGAAATAAGATAATTGTTATTTTTTTATTGTGTGAAAGAAAGAAAAATATTTATATAAAAATGACAATCTTTTAAATATGACAAATAAAAATGTTTGATTTTTTTCCCTTGTAAAAATATCTTTTGTTTTCCATTTCATCCAGAACTTGACAAATTATAAAAATTGTGGATGTCTTAATTTTTCTATATTTTCTTTACTCTTACAAAGCTATCAAATTATACAAATAACAGATTCTATTATTTATTTTTGTTGTTGTTTGTGATGGAACTTTGTTTTCAAGAATTAAAATACCTTAACTTAACTTTACATGAATCACTCTATAAGAGTTAAGATTATAATATAATTTGAGTTTTTATTTATTTATTTTAGTAATAGTATTTTTAACTTAAGAATGAAAAAAAAGCAGTGAAGAATCACGAACATTCCATTGATTATTTTGAAAGAACTTGAAACGAAAAATAAAAAAGCAAATTATGTTTGAAAAATATCATTTGGTGCAAAATTTTTACAGACATCCTTTTTGGGATAAAAGAAATGTTTCAACTTTTTCTACCATATATGGGTATGTTCGGGAAGTTATCGAAGTGATGAAGAGATCGTATTCTTTAGGCAAACCTTCTAAGATTGTTTCAATATAATCTTTAATAGTGATGTAGATCCAGCAGTGGCTAGAGAAGCAATTATTATTTTGAAATCTTTAAGAAATACTTAAATGGATTGATCTCATTTGAGAGTAAGTAAGAACGTATTTAATTTCTTGACTCGAGCAAGAGTCCTGGATGCATAATGAGTTTGAAGATTTGACCATATTTAGTGTGATGAAGAAAGACCAACCATGTTAGTGAGGAGAGACAAAGAGATGGAAGAAAGTAACCAAGCAATGATTACTTGATCTTATTGATCAAAAGAACGAAAAGTAAGAAAAAGCATGGAGTTAGATTCATTAGTGATAGAGAGAAATATCCTGAAAGAACAAAGGTATGAGTCCAAGAATTTGGTGAGATTGAGACTACTTAAAGCAACAAATACCTGTTGTTTCTATATGCAATAATTTTCTTCATCTAGTGAAAATGTGAGGATAGAAGGCCGAATCAGAAAAATTTTGGGTGGTGGTGGAACTTGAAGAAATAGCAGCTGAGGTTAAGGATAATTCTGCCATAATGACTCTGGATACCATGCGAAATTGAGTGAAACGAAAAAAAAAAAAAAAAAAAAAAAATAATGGAAAATAAAAATTATTAACTTAAAAGAATATATATATATATATATATATTT
>Ga0123342_1003821_pt1 | contig 23695 bp, 11 predicted proteins | sample Turbeawhitnodule_FD_89960 | JGI IMG/M metagenome (GOLD analysis project Ga0123342, IMG submission 89960) | Root nodule microbial communities of legume samples collected from Mexico - Turtle bean Mexico white nodule | ecosystem: Host-associated > Plants > Roots > Nodule | place: Mexico: Nepantla... | reverse complement strand
CATTTTTTATCGTTAATGACCAAAACATCACTTTTACTACCTCACAGATGATTCTAGCATACCTTCCTCAGTTTGGATATTGGGTTGATCAACCAATAGTTGCTGAAGTGCACCAAGGTCACTGGCACTGCAATGCAGTAAATGCAAAGTACAAAATAAAACATTAGACAACATAAGTACAGGCATTGGAAAATGAAGGCAAGTTTTTTCATGAATAAAGTACATGATTAATGTAGCTATCTCAATGTACATAGAATTGGATGCAAGAGCAGAAACATATCACTAGTTTGCATCGTTGCCTTTGCTTTCCTTGATAGAAAGATTTTGATGTTAAATGTAGAAGGTAGATTTCCTACTACACTTTTTATGACTATGAATAACAACAAAAGTATATCTTGGCTTAGGGAAATTAAAAAATAAGAATTTAGGTATTGGGAATGGTTTTTACTTTTGTATTCTGTAACATTAGTAGAGAGCTCATTAAAGGCATCAAAGTTGGTTTAAAGGAAGTTGAGGTTTCACATCTTCATTTCACTGACGACTCATCTTTTTCTTGGAGGAGTAATAATGAAGCCTTTGAGAATGTTTTACTTCTGGGTATATTAAGTTAACTAAGTCGTTGCGACTGATTTTGTTTAAAGTTTGACTGAAAAAAAGACCACCTGATTTGAATGGGATAACAAAATTCTTTTACATGCTCGAGGTTGCTTCTAAATGTTCCAGGCTCACAACACCATCTCATTTACTTTCCGACAGTCACACACACATGATCAAAACAACAAAATATACACAAACGCATGTGTGGCCATGGACACACTGTCATACACATACACAATTATGACATTTGAATATCTAAACAGTACCATTGGTATTCATACCTTGATTTCAACGCAATTTCTGATAGTGCGGAGATCACTGATGATTTTAATAAATACCTAATACAAAAGAAAAAAAAAATAGTAAATATTTTTTTACCAGATCAACATGGTGTTATCCGAAGTAGAAACAAAGGGGAAAAAAACACTTCTACAGAAAAGCTTTTAAAAGGAAAAAGTTGCATTCCATCATCAATAACATTGAGAGTTTAGAAGTCGTTTCACCCAACAAATAATAAAGATTAATGATTAACAATCTTGACTAAAAGGAAAGGAAAACAGAAGAGCTGTTACATTTTTTAGTTTTCAAGAACTTCTTGCCCAGCAACGAGACTTAGTTTAATTGGTCAGAAATAAGCCATATGTTCATATACAGTATCCATAGTAGATGCAGAACAAACATTAAGTGAAGGAAGCAGAGTAATTGCATTTCTGGTTAATCAAGAAGCACAATAATATACATTAAGAAAAAGTTGTTCCTTACTCAGAGTTATATATCTCATGTATAAACATCAGGCTATCAAGGCAATAAATAAGACTAGGTTTCATGCCAACTTGCTGCTGCAATTGTTTCCTGTTCAGGTGAGAAGAACCGCCATTCACTAGTTGTCTACTGTCTCGGTGAATTTTGTCAAGAGATAAGGCAATACAATGAAACTCTTCCCTGAAAATTTAAAGAAATTAGTCACCAAAACAAACAAACCATCCCCTACATCAATGTTCATAACCTTGATCATAAAAGCTGAACCAAAAACACTTCATAATTTCTTATTTTCATTAAGTACACCTAAAGACCGAAAGAAGGATAAAACCACAGTAAGTAAAAACTAATAAAACCAAGACAATTACCATTTCATCAACATCATAAAAAAAAACCATTATGCATTAATCTAATCTCTATGGTTCATTCATATAAAAGATATCATATGTAACTTGTATTTATACATTACACAGCATTCTCAGGCTAAACTTGATACAGTGATATAATCAATCCATATCAACAGCTGCTAGTAAAATGAAATATTCCATATGCTAAAAGTTTTTTTTTAAACTTATCTGCATAAGATTTTGGCCATCCGGAAATTTTGTTTCATTTTTACTTTTAAGTTTTCCTCTTATAAATGTTTAAGGAAAAACTTATCCTAAACACTCTTAAACAACCGTTTGCTACTTATGCCATTCAAAAAAATAAAAAAAAAATAGGGAACAATTCCAAACTGAAAACATGATTGCATTAGCCATAAAATTAAATTAAAATACCCATCAGTTTTACATATCACTAGATAACAATAGAAACTTACAAAGTCTTTCTCATGGAAACCAAAATGTTGCTGAGCGATTCAATCTGCTTCTCCAAAAGAGCATCTCTCATGCCACTGACACAATTTAGAACACCATGATTGTTGGTATTTTGAAGCAACTACAACATTGGCAATATCAAGGTCAAATCAGTAATAAATAGGGTAGAAAAAAAATAAAAGTATACAGTAAAAGTATAAGGAAATTCAAATAACCTGAAACCTATCAACAATATGAGAAGCGTTCCTAAACTGTGAAATTAAGCAAGATTGAAGTTCGTCCCATCGATTTATCTCTTCCCTAACTTTTCTAAATTTTGACTGAAATTTTTTCACTATCGATTCCATTATTGTCAATGCTGAACCGACCAGTCATGAGGCAGAAAAAAAATAATTGTCAGTTAATCTCGTTTTGAACTCCTTGGTAGTAGAAGAAAGTTCCTACATTAAAAAAAATAAAATCAATGCACTATGTTACAATCTACTAAAAACATACAGAGGAAAAGTATAACTTCATCCTCACTCTTTACCAATCCATAAAGTCGATTTCTGTAGGCTGAATTCATGGAATCCATGGTATATCTTATTTACAAGAATGTAGAAGAAAATATAAGCGCATAGAAATATCATATATCAGTTTCTAACCGAGTTAGAAATCAATCTAAGCAAACATAACAAACAAATGCTCTATATGAAAATTTGCTTTCCGAAGTTCTGTGTCAAGTAGTTGAAGTAATTCAGAATTCTTATCTAATATGACATTGATCAACACATAAATGCTCTATATGAAAATTTGCAAATACTAAACGAGGCGTTTTATCAATTCTGTAAAATAATAAATAAGTTAGTTTTTGAATTAAAAGAAAATTGACAATTTACATTGAAGGATAAGATAGTTCCATGAATCGCCATAACTTCGATGGTGGAGAAAAAAACTAACAATTACAAGAAAGAACTAGTGACAAGCCTGCAATTAATAAAGAATCAGAATTATGTATAAAAAAATCAAAATTATTTGAAAAATAAAATCAAGGGCAGAAACAGAAATAATTTTTTTCAAAATTCAAACAAAAGAATAAAGAAAACGACATTAGCAAGAATTCTTCGACGTTCAAGAAAAGTTCCCATTTCTGAAATCTTTATACCCAAGAATGAAATTCGAAAATCAAAATGCATTCAATATTAAAAAAAGAAAACTTTACACAATTAGGGTTCAGAAAAATCACTCAGAAAAAGGGAAAAACAATTTGAATATCTGTGAAAACTTCGGTGTTCGAATAAATGCAGAGAAACAGAGATGAAAAAGAACAGTAACAGGAATTAATTAAAAGAATATCAAATAGCGGAAAGCAATTAGAGTACCTTGGAAGAGAATCAAAATCAAAAGAGTGCGCCTTGGAACAGAATCAAAACAGTGCGCAACACGGAGTATGTATGAAGGAGCAGGTGCTAATGCTACTGTGGGTTTCTTTGATTGAACGAACTGAAAGGGTAAGAATTCTCCAACCTGAGAGAAAAAAACGGTGTCGTTTGTTCGCATGAAAAAACTAAATTCTCACCTTATTTAAACCCAGAAAATCAAATTTAAAAACTGAAAATCGCAAAAAGAAAATTGAATAAATAAAAAATTATAAATGAATTCGGTTTATTAATTATAAATTTTTATTATTATTTATAAAATAATTTTGTTACATACGCAAATGTTAGACTAAATTGCTATAAGAGAATATTTAAAGATCTCATCCAATGATTAAAGATTACTCAATATCCATTATATAATTTCGCAAACAGAACTTATAAGTAATAAAAATATTTTTAATTACTTTCGTAATGAATTATATTTTCTAAAATATAGTTTTTTTAATTAAGATTTTATTTCCAATAATTCTCTCTTTACTCTTGATTTCAATTTTCATTGAAATATATATATATATATATATATATATTATTTTATTATTTTATTTTATTTTTTAATTTTTTTAATATTTTTTACTATTATTATTTTTTTTTAATTTCAACCATGAGTAATTTTTTTTTCTATGTATACCATATTATAATATTTGTAACATCCTTGCTATATATTTTGGATTGTTCAAATCCAGAAGGTAATTATAGATTAAGATATATCTTTTACATTGTCCGAAATACATTTTATAATTACATTTTAGATTCTACAATTTAAAAATTATTTTCAAATTCTACAATCTATAATGATTTTATATATATATATATATATATATATATATATTGAATTGTAAAATTTGGGAGGTGTAAATAGAAAAAATAACATTTTCAAATTATAGAGTCCAAATTTATTTTTTAAGGACAAAACATTTTTTTTGAATAACATATGGGGGTGCTTGGAGAAACTATGAAGGTGCAGGGAGAAACAACCATCTTATTACGGTGACTGAATGGATATGGTGGAGATAACCATGAACATGATAAAGGCTGCTTCTTCCTGCACCTCCATACCTTCTTGTGTCACCCCCATATATTTTTTATATTCTAAAAATACCCTTTGTTAATATTCCGGATTACATAATCTGAAAGTCTTTTTCTAGATCCAGAATTAGCTTCTGGATTATGTAATCCGGAAGCCTTTTGTGATTAGCTTCCGGATTACATAATCCGGAAGTCTTTTCTATACATAAAATTAGCTTCCGGGACATAGGCTTATTTCAAATGTAAAAAAGAGTTCTGGATTTTATAAATCTCAATAGCACTTCCGGATTCAATAACGGCTTCCAGATTATGTATGGAGGTGGCACAAAAAAGGAGAAAACGGTATTTTTACATTTAGTATGGGGTGGCAGAAGAAGGTATAGAGGTGTAGGAAGAAAGAGTCCATGATAAAATATGAGATTATTTTTATGTTTTTTTGCTTTTGGACTGTTTTTTCTGTTCTGAGCCCTTTTATTTTCTGGCCCAATGTTGTATGTATTTTAGGCAACACTTACATTTTTCTCTAATCGCAATATTTTATAGAGTAATTTCATTATTTGACATGTTTTAATTTACTGCATAAGATAAATCTACATTTACCTGAGGGCTTGAGTCTCTTGTAGTTAGAATTTTTTTCCTCGGGCAAAATCACAAAAATTCTATAAAAAAAAATAATTATTATTATTGCACTTGCAACGATTCCATGAAATTGACTGTTATTACAACCTGAAGCAAATTGTGAACTCTCGAAACCAAAAGTTTTTTCTATAATGTGAAGATAAAAAAAAATTGGATTTTGTGGCTTATGGATCGTACAATAAGCGAATGAAAATAGAGTCATCACCAGTAAAAACACCACAAAACTTATCTTAACTACCAACTTTCACTGCCAACACCACCACTTGAAAATGAAAAAGAAAGCACCAGACTCTTCACCATATTCAAAAACATATTGTTGGAATTAAAAAAAAGTATGGAGGTGCAGATAGAATTTGACTGTATTTTATATCACTTCAGATTATCTCTTTGACATTAACACTTTTTTTTATCACCCCAATGTATACTTGCAAATGCTTAATGAAATTTTTTCTTTCTTTTCTATGACTCATATTCTTGATTCTTCTACCTCTTTCTTCCTTAACTGATCATGGTTCTTTACTTCTTGTTCTTTTGTTTTTGTTGTTGTCTTCATGACAGGGTTGTTTCATGGAATTAATCGTTTTATTATGTGATTGCCTCTGTTATGGTATCAAAACTATTCTTTTGAAGAGCTTTGTTGCACTTTCTGACCTTCTTTTTCTTTTGTATTTTATTTTCACTTCTTTCTTGCTTTTGTACTCTTACTTCTTTGTTTTTATCTTGTTCATGCAATATGAGAAAATAGGTTTTTTTTCCCCAGTGGGGCTTTTTTTTCTAAAATGGGGTCCATTTCAAAAAAATTACAAAAACGGGGCAAGTCGTATCAACTTGGCATGACTTCATATGCCGAAGTCGTGCCAAATTGACACGACTTTGACACGTCAACCTGAATCTGCCACGTCAACCTGAAGTCGTGCCAATTTGGCATGACTTTGTCCACGTCATTTTTGTATATTAAGTAGTGAGTTATGTAATATTTAAAATTAATTTGATACATAATTTTTCAAGGGTGTTTTTGAGAATTATTTTGTGGATGATTCAATTCCAAATAAGCTAAAAAGATGTTCACATTATAGAACTGAATGCCACAATAAAAGTAATTGTCCGCACAGACAGGTTTAATAATAAAATTCAATTCCAAGTTTGATTATTAATTTTCTTTACCTATGTATTTATTCATTCGTAAAAAATTTATTTATCAATTTAATTTCAAATATTACATAACTTATAATTATAATTCTAATTAAATAATTATAATATATATTTATTTTAAAAAAATTAAAAAAAAATATGACATGGACAAAGTCGTGCCAAATTGACACAACTTCAAGTTGACGTGTCAAAGTCGTGCCAATTTGGCACAACTTCCACATATGAAGTCGTGCCAAGTTGGCACAACTTGCCCCATTTTTGTATTTTTTTTTAAACGGATTCCATTTTGGTAAAAAAGGAAAAAAATATCCCCCCAATGGTAAAAGAATCGAGAAAAGAATTAGAAGTGAACTTTAAGTCTAATTGAACCTTACAAAATTAGTTCATAAAGTTAGGTTTACATCTACCTATATATTATGAAAGATTATTGATGCTATCTTGAGTTTTAGACAAGTATTTTACATAAATTATGTAAGGCACGTCCATATATGGAGTTATCAACCTTTTTAAAAATAGTTAAAATAGACTTATGTTATTCTAATTGAATCGGTTGTTTTTTTTTATTTTATGTATTTATGTTTAATGATTAAATAATTGAACTTGCTCAGAATTTAAAAACTCAGTTGAATTTTTACTCATCAAAGATCCTAAACTACTTAGTTCTACACCAATTTTTGTCAAAAGAGTTTTAATCTAATGAATAAACATTTATATACATATTGATCCTTATAATCCATAACGCATCACATAATCATATGAATTTCTAGCAATTGTAATATGAATTTTTTACCTATTTCATTTATCTTTTCTATCTATTTATTTTCCTTTGACAAATGGATTAATCATGTTGAATGATTTCTATTTTTGTCAAAGTTGTGAGAAGGATGATGAAATAAAAACAACAAATTGGTGTTTGTAATAAGGAGAAAAAGAAAGATAAGAGGATGTGATGAAGAAAAAGAGTAAGATAAAAAGTGAAATGATGAATGTTCAATACAAAAGAAAAAAAGAAAAAGAAAAAGAAAAACATAAAAGGGGGGATAAAAAGGATAAGGATATAATAGAAACGAAGCATGATGGAAAAATGGCAGCGCGATAAGAAAGAAACAAAAAAGAGTATAGACGACAAAGGTGGATAATAATTGAGACTAGTTTTTTTGGCTTGTTTGGTGTAGATAAATGAGATACAGAAATAAATAAAAAAAATAGAAATACTTGAAAAATAAAATCAAAATTCTCCTATTTTTTTAAGCTACAATTTTGGATCTACTTCCGAAATACAGGCATTTAGTTTTTCAATATTTTTAATGGTGATTTCTATATATGACATTCTAATATAATTGAGTCTATAGAAAGATTATTTGTTTACTTTCATATAACTATTTTAACGTTAACTTTCACTTGCTAGCATAATTTTTCTTTTGATTTTTGTGACAACAAATTAAATATAATGAATAACACCAATCACACTATATCACAGATGAGTCAATTTTAATTTCAATCGTTGAACTAAACTCTCTTTACAAAAAATTGAACAACCAAAATCTCAATTTTAAAATAAGAAGATTGAAATTGAGACTAAAATTTTATTTCAATCTTTAATTTTCAAATCATATGAAAACTTCACTTTAATATATAAAATTGTTTTTTAAATTTATAACCAACTTTGGTGTGTGTTTGAATTTATACACCCAACTTCTATAAATTTGCTTATTTTATTTTTCCAATCACAAAATCTTCATTTTGATTTTTATCATTAAACCTTTCCAACTTTCCTACCATATAAGTTTCACTTTTGCGGTTTTTTTTGACTATGATGGGGTTATTTTTTTTATTTTTTTTTACCAAAATGGGTCCGTTTAAAAAAAATTACAAATTTAGGCAAGTCGTGCCAATTCGATACGACTTCATATGCAGAAGTCGTCCCAATTAGGCACGACTTCTGCCATGTCATACTAAAGTCTGCCCTGTCATACTGAAGTCGTGCCAACTTGGCACGATTTCTGCCCTGTCTTATTGAAGTCGTGCCTACTTGACACGACTTCTGCCCTGTCATACTGAAGTCGTGCCAACTTGACACGACTTCTGTCACGTCATTATTATTATTTTTTTAATTTTATTGTTTATATATTGGGTAGTAAGTTATGTAATGTTAAAAATTAATTTGATACATAATTTTCTAAGAGTGTTAGTTTTAAGGAACAAAAAAATTGGATAATTGTGTATGGATCATGTTTGAATTGAATGAATAAATACATAGATAAAGAAAATGAATGTTCTATGAGTGTTATGAAGTAATAAATACATAGATAAAGAAAATGAGGAAATTAATAATCAAACTTGAATTGAATTTTATTATTAAACTTGTCTGTGAGCGGACAATTATGACGTGGCAGAAGTCGTGCCAAGTTGGCACAACTTCAGTATGACGGGACAGAAGTCGTGTCAAGTTGGCACGACTTTAGTAATGACATGACAGAAGTCGTGCCTAACTGGGACGACTTCTGCATATGAAGTTGTACCTAATTGACACGACTTGCCTAAATTTGTAATTTTTTTTAAACGGATCCCATTTTGGTAAAAAAAAAAAAAAAATAACCCCATGTTAAAAAAAAAACCCACTTTTGCTCTCTCTTTCTAGTTAGCTTTTCTCGTTGAAGATACATGCATTAAGAAATGTGGGGTTTGAATTGAAAAACATCACCACCACAGCACTAGCTACCAGCACCAACAAGTTACAACTTTGGTAATCTCCATCTTTACGTGTAGCCTTTAAAATGCGTGACGAAAGATTGAACAGTGAACAGTTTATAAAAGGCATGCACTTCCATGAAGCTTGATGGATTTCAGAGTCAGCACACGAAAGCACCCACCAATTCAAAACAGTGTTGGTGGAGGAGTGAAGGCATGGGACCTCTTCACTAAAGGAAAACATCTCCATTCATCTCTCTGCAAAATACTCTTAATCCTATCTCTTCCCTCACACCATGGTGGAGTGTGTGACGGACATGGCTCAGGCTGCCATGTGCCGCAACAGTGTCGCTGCAGCACATCTGAAAGTGATCTCCATCTTCACAATCTTTGTGACCAGCGTGATGGGTGTGTCAATGCCCGTCATGCTTGCACGATATTTTCAAGGAAAGTCTCTCTATGATATAGCTATCTTGGTAATCAAATGTTTTGCTGCTGGTGTTATTCTTGCCACCTCATTGGTTCATGTGTTGCCGGATGCATTTGCGGCGCTCTTCGATTGCCAGGTGGCGTCGCAACATCCCTGGAAGGATTTTCCCTTTGCTGGCCTGGTAATTTTGCTTCACTTAGAGACAAAAAAAAGCTGTTGTTTTTAAATACTGGGTTGAATCTTTGTTCTCATGCTTTGAAAGGTGACTCTGGGTGGGGTTCTGTTGGCTCTGCTGGTGGACACTGTTGCGAGCTCTCACGTGGAGCATACGCACTACACGCCGGTGGAAACGGAGGAGAAGGAGGGTGGCGGTGGCTCGTTGAGTATTGAGCTGGTTAGTGGTGGTGGTGGCGGTGAAGTGGAGAGGGTTGAAGAATTGACGAGGTTGAAGCAGAAGCTGGTGTCGCAGGTGTTGGAGATAGGGATAATCTTTCACTCTGTTATCATCGGAGTCACTATGGGAATGTCACAGAATATTTGCTCCATTCGCCCACTCGTTGCTGCTTTGGCATTTCATCAGATTTTCGAAGGCTTGGGTCTTGGTGGTTGCATTGCTCAGGTAAATCAATCTCTCAAATTTTACCATTCACGTTTATTTTTAGTTAAGTACATGTTTATATTCATATCTACAAAGCTAGCTATTTTAGTTAACAAATCAATAGAGGATTGTAGAGAGTCTAATGCATCTGTTTATGAATCATTCTTCACAGAATAGTATTCTGTTTTCTGATATTATGAATCATTCACATAATATGTGGTCACATCAAGTGGGTGTGGATAAAATATTTAATGATGAATTAATCAAAATTGCGAAATGAGTGGTGAGAAATGATGTTGATTATGATTGTGTGGGGTTACAATTGCAGGCAGGGTTTAGCTTTGGAACAACTGCATACATGTGTTTCATGTTCTCAGTGACAACACCAATGGGGATAATTTTGGGGATGGTGTTATTCTCAGTGACTGGTTATGATGATAATAACCCTAAAGCCTTGATCATGGAAGGGTTACTGGGTTCAGTTTCTTCAGGGATACTAATTTACATGGCTCTTGTTGACCTCATAGCAGTTGATTTCTTTCATAACAAGCTTATGAACTCAAATTTGTGGCTAAAAAAACTCTCCTTTCTTGCATTAACTCTTGGCTCTGCTTCAATGTCTATTCTAGCACTTTGGGCTTGAAACATTTTGCCCTGTGTCAAATAAAATTGTGCAAGAGTAAATACAATATTACTAAAAGGAAGTAACTTTCTGCTCCTAATTATACTTTATTTCTTTTCAAACTTCTTTTTATATTTGGTGCATTGGTTTTAAACTTCAATAAACAAAATTATTTAAGATTTAGTTACACATTTTACCATTCAATGATTATTATTTCATAATTTTTTTACTTAAATACTTAATTACATTTTGTATGGTTGAAAGACTAACCAAACTAATTATTTTATTAAACATAAAGATGAAAAAATAAATATAATTTTGATAAGAAATAAAACTAAAATCATGATATTTTCAGGGATATATATACTAACCCTGTTTTTATTAATTGCTTGAGAAAATATCAAATACTTTTAGAATTTAAACATATTTAGTGATTTATTTATTGAGTTATCTTTATTTTTTACATTTGTTCCTAAAGACACACATTTAAAAAAATTATATTCCAAAACATTTATCTTTTTTTCAAATTGTGTTCCACCTTAGTAACTTACCAGCTTTGCATTATCCCCGCCTATGTGAATTTGAGAAAGGAAGAAGCAAAATAATACCAAAGGATTAAACATGAATTTAATTCTTTTAGAATTAGTAAGTTTTAATTTTTTATAATTTTCCATTCAAAAATTAATGTAATTTCTTAATGTTTTTTTTTTGGTATTTGTAACATAATATTTCATTCCTCCAAAATTTGAAATTATAATTTTTAACAATAATGTTAAGATAGCTAAATATTATTCAATTAGAAATTAAAAAATAAGAGTCTCACGTAGTATAGTACCATTGGAATTACAAATATATAAGTCATTTAATATAATCGCTTAATTGTAAATACATAGTGAAATAATTAGTATCATATCACAATAAAAGTATCAAACAAGGAGATTAGAAATGTGTTGAAATCTAAGTCAGCCTTGCTAAAAAATGGACTGATCCAACCCTTGTTATCACAAAATAAATTACTTTAAAATATTTATCATATACTTTTATATCAATCAAATTAACTTTATAAACTATTAACTAACTTATTCACCTTAATATATTTCATGTTTGACTCTAAAAATAGTATTTGTTTAAAGCCTAGTATGAGTAGTACATGTATTAAAAGATATAACTTTATTTTTCACTCAGAATATTAAAAAAGACTAATGTTAAAAAATGATAGAAAATATACAAACTTATCTGTCAAATAATAAATTTTAAAACTTCACCTTTAACGAATTCAAGTTAAATGCATTTGAATGCACTTGAAATTTCTCTGTGCCACTTCATCCTAATGGATTCTGAAGTGTCATTCCATTGTATTCAAACCTTTTTTCTTTCTGCACTTCAATTTCTTTAAAACTTTCTATAAAGCATGAAGACAGATTCCTGATTCCACCATCTACCCTTTTAAATTAGTTTGAAAACCTTTTATTTGATGACCTATATTTTAGATAAAGTAATGTGTTGTGTTCTCTACTTTCATTTCCCTAAGTCTTTCATAGAAGCAGGTTAGCTAAAAAAAAGTGATAAAAAGCAAAAGTTTGTGACATAAGCAGTTTAATGTTTGTATAGTTTAATTAAGGTATCCAGTTTAATCTCCAACCTTGTATATGCATCTATGACTTCAAAAAGATATTTCATTCGTAAATCTTAAATCATGTTTCATGAGTTGGTTATGAGGTTGAGTGAGGCTTCTTATATTATAAATTAATATCAATCTATAAATGTATAATTTTTTATTTATTTTATATACTATTTTTAAGGGTAAATTAGAGTTAAATTTATTTTTAATATAATATTAAAATTTATTTTAATAAAAAATTTACGAATTTATCGAATCACTGAAAAAATATTTAGTCTCTTATATAAATGTATTAAAATCTTATATAACTATAAACAAAATTAATTTATAATATATAAATAAAAATAATTCTTATGTTACAAGCTGATTTTAGGAATGAATTAGTTTAAAATTGCATTTTAATAAATTTTACTAAACAAAAACTATTATTGACAAAAGTAAATGATGACATATATGTTTTAAATTTAATAAAACAATATCACTTTAATTTATATAAAAAATTATAAAATCTTATATTGCTAATTTTAAAATTAACTTCTTTAATTTTAACTGAATTAAAACTAAAATAACACAAATAAAGTTATTTCTGTAATTTTTAATTATTTTTAAATTTAAATAAAATGGTCCCGTAGCTCAGTTGGTTAGAGCGTTGGTCTTATGAGCCGAAGTTCGCGAGTTCGAACCTCGCCGGGACCAAATTAGTGAATATAATTTTTTTTTTATATTAATAAAAATTATTTTACTTATTTAGTCTTTAAATTTAAAAAGAAATGGGCTCGAGCTCCTTTTCTTCGAGCTCCTTTTCTTCGAGCTCCTTTTCTTTGGCACCTCGCCGCGATGCTCGTTGCACTTTAATAGGTATGTCCTCTACTGCGGTGAGAACAAATTCAAACATATTGGGTTAGGGTTTTTAAAATTAGGTTTGAGCTTTTAAAATGGGTTGAGACTTTTTTGTTCGTTGGGTTTGGGGCAGATTTTTGGGCATCTTGAAGTTTTTTTACTGCTTTGTTTAATTTTAGGGCATATTGGCTAATTTATTGTTTTTTTATAAAAAATTTGGCATATAATAAGATGTCTGGAATTGGTTCAAATTCAACATTTCCACTACCACCTAGAAGTAAGAATATTGTAGGAAATAGAACAGATATTGGATGAAAGCATGGTACTAATGCTTCAGGGAACGAAAAAAAAATGAAATGTAATTACTGGTAAAAAATATTTAATGGATGAATTTTCAGATTCAAACATCATATTGCCAGAACAAGATAGTTTTTTATGATAATGTTGATGGTGATGAAGATGATGATGATGATGATGATGATGAACATGGTGATGAAGATGGAGATGATCATGAAGATCTTGGAGATGTTTTCCTTAGAGGATTAGATGAATGAGACTTTTAAACTATAACATTTGTGTTGTTTTAGTTATTTTATTGGTGTATGAACTTGTTTATTTCAATATTATGGATTTGGTATCATAAATTATTATTTTTTTGTTAAATTTTTTATTTGAAGTAGACTCTTACGAGTCTACGAGTCGAGTTTACAAGTTGGGTTTATTGGGCTCCCACGAGTCACAGTAGACTCTCGAGTCTGATAACCTTGACTACAACAAAGAGAAAAATATATATTTTTTATTAATTTATAGTTAAATGAATAGGCTTTAGGTATAAAGACAAAAAAAATAGTAACAAAGTAGTTGCGGACCTTTGGTAGTGATTGATCGATTCTATGGAAGCAAGAGTAGAGAGAAAGAATAATGCACTCTGTGATTGAAAAGAGGAGAACCAAGAATTCATAAAACCCTAATACATTAAAGAGAAATGGAGAAGAGATATGATAGAACGTAAGAGGAACTTGCGACAAGAAAAAGAATATTGAATTTCAGTGTGTATTACAAGTGGTACAAGCGAGTATAAAAAGCAGAAAAATAACAGGCAACCCAAAAAGGCGCCAAATAGAAAAGCCCAAACATAAAATAAATGCTCATATGTAGCCCAAATAAAAATACAAAGTACAATAATTTATTACCCCCCTCAAGCTGGGAGTCCAACATTGAGTTTTTCCTGTACAAGGTGACAGTCTATATCAATGTGTTTTGTGCATTCATGAAATACTTGATTGGATGCAATCTGTATGGTGGACTGGTTATCACAGTAGAGGATGGCAAGTTGGATGGAATGGATATGGAGGTCTTGTAACAAATCGCTAAGCCATTGGATCTCACATATGGTGGCGACTAGTGCTCTATACTCGACTTCTAAAGAGCTTATTGAGATCGTCTGTTGCTTCTTAGATTTCTAAGAAATGAGTGACTCACCAAGATAGATAGAGAAATCAGTGACAGATTTTCTTGTCTCGAGACAAGTGGCTCAATTAGAATCATTGTACGCCTTTAGTTTACGAGTACTTGTTGCTGACAGAAAGATACCATGACCAGTAGGGATGGAAAAGCGGGGCAGGCTCACCTTTTCAACCCGCTAACCCGCATTAGCCTGTCCCGCATAACTCGCAGTCCACGCAGGCCAACATCGGGGCAGGGCGGGCTGACCTGCAAGCTCGCAAACAAAAAAAAATTAACTTTGGCAGCAGTGGAGTAAATGTTTGTTTTTCTTCCTTTTCATTTTGGGGTAGAAAATTACAAGGGTCATTGAAGTTATAATTTCCTTAAGACTCCTTTTTGGTCTAGTTTTGGAGATGAAAATACAGATATGATATCTTTCATGTAATTTGGAATAAATAATAGTTAATATGTTAGGTAGTGGGTAAGTCAAGAATATTATAAGATTGATATTTGGATTATGTAACATTCAATTAATGTTTATTGTTGTATTAATCCTAATGCCTTTGTTTTTTATAACAATTTTTCAAGAGAAAAAGTAAAAAAAAGAAAAGAAAAATCATTGAATTTCTAAATAAAATAAAAAAAAAGATTGAATGTGGGCTAGCCCGCAAACCCGCGGGTCAGCCCTTATGCGGGGCGGGAGGGAAAGTCTAGCTCGCACTCACTTTGCGGGGCGGGCTGGCCCGCTTTGCCATCCGTAATGACCAGGAGCATTCTTGAGATATCGAAGAATACGAAAAACAGCTTTGTGATGAGTTGATGTGGACGCTGAAACGAATTGACTGAGTTTGTTCACGCTGAAAGCAATATCTGGTCTGGTGTTTATCAAATAGATGATTCTTCCAATCAGTCGGCGGTATGAAGAAGAGTTTGCATCAGTTAGAGGACACTTTGGTTACTGGAAAGATACGAAGAATGGACCATAGGTGTTGGGACAAGAGCACAGTCAAGCATCCCTGTCTCGTGTAAAAGATCCATGGTATACTTCCAGCACTGCTTCGAGCTACTTCTAATCCCAGAAAGAAAGTAAGATCACCTAGATTTTTTATCTTAAAGTGTTGGTGCAACAATGTGGTTATGTGAGTGATTTTCTCAATGTTATTTCCAATGAGAACGATGTCGTCAACATCCACAAGAAGAGCAGTGATGTGAACATCATGTGTTTTTAAAAATAATGAGTGATCAACAACGAATAAAATATAACCATTAGTAAGTAAAAACTGGGATAGTTTGACATACCATTGTCGACCAGCTTGGCGTAGACCATAGAGAGAGCGTTGTAGTGTGCAGGCGATGTGTGGATTAGGGATGACAACTCTAGGAGGTGGTTTCGTTTACACTTCTTCAAGAAGGGCTCCATGTAGGAAGGCGTTGTTAACATCCAGTTGTTTGAGGTCCCAGTTATTTGATGCAACAAGGGCAAGAAGTAGGCGCAGGGTGGTCTGCTTGGCAACATGAGCGAAGGTGTCGAGAAAGTCTAGACCTTCAAGTTGTGTGTAGCCTTTTGCGACGAGGCGTTCTTTGTAGCAATCAATGGTGTCGTCTAATTTGTGTTTTACCTTGTACACCCAACGACATCCAACAGATTTCTTTCCCGAAGGAAGAGGCACAAGTGTCCATGTGTTGTTGGTAGAAAGAGTAGCAAGTTCATCTGCCATTGCCTATTTCCAACCGTCATGTTTGGAGGCATCCTTATAGTTATGGGGTTCAATGGAGGAAGAAAAAAAAAACAATAGTGTGTTTAAAATTAGAAGATAAAACATGATATGACACAAATTATTAATGGGGTACTTAGAACTTATAGTATGTGTTGATGACAAGTATGTATGAAATTCTTTAAGGTAGGTTGGAGTTCTCCTAATCCGAGTGGACCTCCTTGGTTGATTAAGCAAAACACATGTTACATTGAGAATATGTTGATGTTTGCGTTTTACAATACCATTTTGTTCCGGTGTTTCTATGCAAGTTTTATTTTATGAATAATGCCTTTGGAAGAAAAAATATTTTTCAGACAAATTCAACTCCTTTATCAATTATCAAAGCGTATAATTCTAACACTGAACATGAGTAATTTGAAAATAGAACATAAATAAATAATTTTATATAAACTTAATTATAAATATTTAAGTCTCATTTCAATTAATTTTCTAAGTGGCTACAAATATAAATAGTAAGAAAAATATTAATGACATGCCAAACATAATTATTATATTTTTAATCTAATTAATTATTTGACATAGTTTTGCATAAATTTTATAAATATATCTACAATATAATAAATTATGTAAAAAAATATAATTAATTATATCTTAAAATATAACTGATTTTTATTTTTATACACAAATTTTTCCACGTTTATGTTGAAACTTTAATATGTTAATTTATTTTCATTATTTTTATTTTTTTACTTTTTATTTATCATCTTTCGTACTTTTTTCTTTATTTCTTGACTCTAAAATTTCTGTGTAGCCTTGAAACAAATTTGGAGTAAAAGCATCTATATGATCATTTTTCTAAATATCAAACAATATGTAATAATAATAATTATTATTATTGTCATTTGTAAATCCAACACAGATCAGTCTAAGATAAATTTTATTTTAAGATAATTAATTAAATATAATATACAAAATTCTTCCTTAATAAAAAAATTAACTCATAAATTATGTCAACACGAAATTCATATACACAATTATTCTTATAAATATATGTTCAAGAATAAAATAAATATATATATTTAGTAATAATTAATATTTCCAACCATTAAATATCAAACCCTAATTCAAACATTTTTTCCAAGAAGAATGATATAAAATATTAGTAAATAAATAGCATTAAAACAAATATCCACCAACTACTATCATGCAGTCAATTAAAATTAGCTTTAGTATCATGCAACCACACCAACCCATGCCATGCCTCATCCAATACCAAATTTCTAATAGCCCCACATGCCCATACATAGCATTATATATATATATATATATAAATTTAAAAACGAAATTTAATTCTCCATGTAATATACACTGGTAATTTTCTCATCCATGCAATTTTTTAAAATGTTTATCTAATCAATTGAATATTTTATTTAAAATAAATTAAACAATCAAGCCTTCAAAATGCTTAATATTTAAATGATGCATTCATATAAAATATTCCATAATAATGTAAAAATAAACATAAAAAGTACTAACTGCATTCAAATTTTTCATAACATATAAACTCCTAAAAAATAATTAATTATCATTTAATATTAATATTATGAGTTATTTAAACTCAAATTTTGAATAATAAAGTTTGTTTGAAACTACAAATAATAAAAACAAACACTTTACAATCACTTTTTAAAATAAAATATTATATTATAATAAAATAATAATTTATTTAAATTTCAATAACCTATTTAAAGTATTGAATAGACTAAGCCCGTTTTTTAAATAAAATACATTTAGTTAAAGCCATGTGAAATTGAAAGAACAAGAACAAAGATATGTTCTTCAAAAAGAGAGGGGAAAGAGATGAGAATGAATACAGAGAAAGACAGCAATGCGGAAAGAGATAAGAACTTAATTTTTTTTAAAAACTACTAAACTCTTTTCAGAAAGTTTCTTATAAAATTGTACTGCTTAATATTTTATATTTTTTAGAAAGTATTTAATTCAACTTCCCATTTAAAAGTAAAACTTCAAAAAATGAGAAAAATAGTAGTATTACTATTTACTAATAAATCTTTCACATCAAATAAGTTAACCTATTTAAACAAATAAAATACGATAAACCACCAAGCAGGGTCATATTATATTTTATATTATTTATTTACTTATATAAATCTTTAAATTTCTAACATACACATAAATTTAGGTCTCTTAATTTATTTAAAGATAGTTATTTTACCTGCTTAATTTATTATAAGATAGGATTATATATATATATATATTAAAAGACATTTTTATTCTAAATCAAATAAAATTATTACGAGTAACAAATTTTCTCTCAATATATTTAACCTAATTATATACTTAAAATCCAAATTCAAGAATACTCTTTGACTAAAATAAATTCATTCTAAATTACTCATTCTATATATATTAAATTTGTAATAAAAAAGAATAAATTAATCATTAAATAAAAACCTATATTAGATAAATAATTAAATTAACAAAAAAAACATTAAATAAAAATAAATTTTAGGGAAAAAAATAATTAATTATTGACTATACTATTTTACATATTAAGAAAATATTTATTTTAGTTTTTATTATTAATAAAATTTATAAACTATAGTTAATTATTAAGATTTTAGTTTTAAAATTATTTTGAAGTGAAAAAACCTAAAAAAAAGAAGAAGTATGTTCTTGAATTATGTTTAATTTTTTTGAAGGTAGAATAGAAGATGGTATTTTCCTATCTGGTAAGATAGAGATATATGATCAGAAATGCTGACAAGCACCTTACAGTATTAATTTCATCTTACACTATTAATTTCACCATTCATCTCATTTCACTATTCTCATACACACCTCAATCTCTTACCAAACATGTCCCCTCTCAACAACAACACTTGATTCAAATGCACTTTCACAACAACCTCGATGCTTCAACCTTTTTTCACTCCTATCACCAATCCTTGTTCTTGTTGCTCCTTTTTTTTGCTGTTCTCATCTTTGTTCCTTCGCTCTTCTTCTGCATCCACTTCTGTCGCCGTTGTTTCTCACGTCATGGAAGAAGCTCCACACCAACCACAGTGCTCTCTCCCCCACCCGATCTTCATTGGGTTGGAATTGAGCTAACAAACAACATCATGCTACCATCTTCAACCACCATGCTTGGTTTTCAGAAGGAAGAAGAATGTTGCATATGTTTGAGTCTTTTCCAAGGTAATGAAAACTTGAAGGTCTTGATTCAATGTAAACATGTCTTTCATTCTCACTGCTTAAACTTGTGGCTCACTGCACACCCTTCTTGTCCTCTCTGCAGGGCCTCACTCCATGTCAGACAAAATCTCAACAAATAATAATAATATTTTCCCTCATTTCTTCTTACTAAATCTTTCTAATCTTCTCCAACACTACATCTTTCTAAAGAAGAGACAAATATATCACACTGAGGTACTTCAATTGAATTCTAGGACTAGTTTAAATAAGTTTTTCAAAAGAATAAAATATATAAAAAATATTTTTACAAAATTAATTTATACTCCTAAGTTAAAATTAAAAGGACACCATATAAAAAGTTATACAAATTTTGTAACTAAAATAATTTTTAAGTTAATTATAAAGAATTAGTTTTTTGCCTATAAAAATTATTGTGGATGAGTCTATTCAAACCTAACCTTTTTTTTTTCTCATTAAAGAAATCTCATAGTAGGGACAGGACTTAATTTCCATAATAATTACTACATATTTTTTCTAACATTGTATTTATATACTTGACGTGACTGACTCTGAAGGGGACTTTTTTTGCTGAAATATTTATAATCAATGTATGGTAATAAAGTGAGTTAGAATTTATGTGAAATTATCTTTTATCAGATTGTTATAGTATAATTTATAACATGTAATCTCATACGTAATTTAGGTGTGAAAAGATGTTAAAGTTTCTATATCCATTAGAAATTAGGATATTTTATAATTTATATAAATATAATTCTCATTTTATAAATCAATTTGTTAGAATTAGGTTAAATTTTAATTCTACTTTTTAATAATAACAACTAAAAATGAAACTAAACAATACAAAAGAACAAACAAAGTAAAAAGTAAAATAAAAGAGGCCCATCCCAATTAAAAAGAGGCCCAAAAACTTCAACTCTCATTCACGACTTTGGGTCCCATACTGCAGTTGCTTTTTCAACCAAGGCCCCGACATGAGTTACAGCATCGTTGACTTATTTAACCAAATAATTATTTAACAATTTTGGACAGGATTTTATCAAATGATTAATTTTAGAAAAATAATATGTTTTAATATATTTTTTCTTAAAATTTATTTCAATTCCTCTACTTTTAAGTGGATGAATTAAGTCTTCCAATTTTTAATAATTGCTTTTCATGATTAGAAATTGCGGTTTTTTACTACTCCAAAGTTAAATAGTGGCTAAATGTCTCTCAAGGTTAAGAGACTAAAAAATAAATTTAAAAATATGACAAAATCAAAAATCAATTTTATCGTAAGTATTCAGACTAAAAATATACTTTCTCTTAATTTTATAATTATAGATAGATTTTTTAGATGAGAAATTAACTAGCAATCAGTAGCCTAAAATTGTTTCAGGATTTTTTAAGAAATAAAATAGAAAGGGAGGAATTGTCCTATCTGAAATAATTTTTTTAGAATTTAAAATCATACTTCCATAAATAAACAATTATTAAGGTAGAAAATTACAGTCTTTTATTTTTGTTTTGTATATAGAATATTGATAATGGCATAAAATAATATAATTCTATTTTAATTGGTAAAATAACATCTAGTAAAAAACAATTTTAGAAAACAACCAAGTGATATAATTGTAGCATTTTATAATAGTATGATAATACACAAATTGAAATGTTTTCATGTCTAATTTGATGTTATTGTTAGAATATTTTTTAAGAGTGTTCATCTCATATGCATGTTGGGAAGATATTCTCTATTTTAAAAAAGTTGGTGTTATGTTACAATTTTATTTTTAAAATACATATCTATAGATTAAAATATATATATATATATATATATATATATATATAAACTTCTTTTAACATTAACTCTAATTGATATTAGATACCTGTACTAGAACAATTATAAATCAATTTATGTAATTCCATTTCTTTCTTGATATTTTGAAATAATTAAAGAGCAAAAGTGAAATTCAATCTATAAAAAAATTCACTACTAAATTTTATTATAAGAATATTTGGATGAGCTCCATTTTATAAAAAAAAAAAGTAGTTTTAAAAAAGTTAAGAAAATGAACCAGATAATTTGTAGAAACTAGCTTATTTATAAATTAATTTTAACTTTTTGAGAAGCTTATTATATTTTTTTTTCAAATTTTTTTTATAAAAAGTATATTCAAAGAGACTTGTGAAAATTTGGTGAAGAGTACTTGATAATGGAACTAAAAGTAACTAACACAGAATTTTTTTACACTCCTTTGCAAAGTATAAATATATATTATTATATTATAATAATATTGTATCACAGTATATTATAGTTTTTTTTTATCAAGATGTTATATTATATAATACTGCATAGTGTATTATATTTGATTAGTGCTTAAGAATAGATAAAATAGAACTTAGAGTGTTATATTAAATATTTTTGGCATCTGGGTGAGATTAATTAGTGATGTGTTGTTGGCATGGCCATACACCATTAAATGCATTGAAGGAAAAAACCACATATTCAAGATCCAACCCCAACCCATCATCGAATTTAGTCAACCATCTTTCCATCACTAATGAGTAAATACTATAAAAACTAAAACAGCTTTGAAGGGTAATTTTTTTTTCACAAATTAAAATAAATACATGTCACACCATTCTAGATTCACATCAAGTTTAATTTATAATGAAAACATATAAACAGTTTAAATTTGATTTTATTCACTGTGAAATAAGTACGTTCTGATCTCTTTATATTTTTTTATTTCACTGAAATTTGTCATTTTTATTCCATTTCCTCATATAACACTCGTTACGTGTTTAACTTAAAGTGAGATTATTACGGTTGAAAATACTTCTCAAAGATTGATTTTTTATTTTATTAAAATAAGATAATTTTATATGTTAATTATAAAATGATTAAATTTTAAAAAATTATCAAAACGAATAAATCGTGTCAAAAATTGACACGATTTATTGTAAAAAAATTATGTGAAGATAATACAACTAAAATGTAATTAGTTTTCAATTGAAGTTATATATACAACACGACTTCAGTAAAATTAGTTGAAATCTGAATATGTAATATGATTTACCAATTTTATTAATTTTTAAAACTTTGTCTATTTTAATAATTAAAAAAAATCCTAAAAAAATTAGATTAACGTGAATATGAATGTTATATGTAAGAAAAAAAATAACAACTTCAGAATTTGTAAGAATGAAAATCAAAGAAAAATATTTTTCAAAAATAAATAAAAAATTATTTAACAAAAATTAAAAAAAAGAGAGTTAGAGATATAAAAAAAAAAGAAAAGGAAAAATAAAAGTCAATTATCTTGCAAAACTAAAAATATTTTAAAACATATATTTGGATATGAAAACAGTGTAGCTATGAAAGGGAAAAGCATGGGCAGAAGAAGCCAACTGTGAATGTATATATAGTCATGTTCTGTTTTCTGTATGCAGTATTGACCAAACATTTTTCTCTGGGTCAGGCCGAGGTGTGCATTAAATTGTGTGAAGCATACATCATTTTTAATACACAGTTTGTTTGACCCTCTCCACCCTTGGCTTCTTGTACAACTATTCAAACAAATCAAACACTGACAACAAATCATCAAAGCCTGTACAGTGCACACAGTTGTCTGTATAGAAATGAGTAAGACTACTTTATACTCTCTGCTTAAAACACAATGACAAGGTTATTATGACTAATTATTCATGACTCTTGAAACAAAGTTAAATTCAAATTCAAATTATCTGAACTAATTTGGTTTAAATTGTTGAATAAATGATATAGGACAGAATGATGAACCGAGCCACATTTTTTGGACTAGAGGATAGTGACAGAAAACAACACAACTCTAGTCTTCAGGACAATCAATTGCTGATAAAAGGTGTGTCTATATATATATATATATATATATATATATATATATATATATATATATATATATAGCACAGTTATGTGTATTTTTAGTGTATTCTCTCTTTTTTTTTTTTTTTTTTTTTTATTTTGTTTTTTTTTCTTGTTTTTTTTTTGTCCATTTGAATTCGTCTCTTTAAAATAGAGTGTTTTTTTTTTTGATTTTTTTTTTTTTAATAATATAGATG
>Ga0123342_1003820_pt1 | contig 23699 bp, 7 predicted proteins | sample Turbeawhitnodule_FD_89960 | JGI IMG/M metagenome (GOLD analysis project Ga0123342, IMG submission 89960) | Root nodule microbial communities of legume samples collected from Mexico - Turtle bean Mexico white nodule | ecosystem: Host-associated > Plants > Roots > Nodule | place: Mexico: Nepantla... | reverse complement strand
CTTTACAAAATCAAAAGAATGTTGTGGTTGGTGGTGGTGTTGATGGTGCCGTTTTGCAAAAGTGTGCACTAGCCCATCATGTTCTTGACTCCCATAGTGCATGGATGGTCTAGGTGCTCTTGGTGGCTCCAATCTCCTTTCTTGAATTTGTCTCGCTTGAGCTTCTTCTAGTCTTTGCAATCTTTTCACTAGTTGGCTTATTTTCTCGTCTTTGTGGACAAGTCGCTTTTTGACCTCCACAAGTTCTCCCAAAAGGTGGATTTTGTGATATGATTGTGGTTTTGAAGGTTCACCTAAAGACAAATTACCCATAATTTTTTTACACAAAGGAACAAATAATTAGTGAAAACAATTTAAACACTCCTCACGTTTGCATCACTTTGCATCACTTTTGGTGAAATTCAAGAAGAGAACACCCAAAGCACTTCAAAGAAATTCTTCCCTTAACAAAAGGTCTTCATTGATCTTAGAGGAAACCACCACAAAACTTAAGGAAAAGAAAAAAAAAAGACAAACAAGAAAAGCTTAAGCAAGAAAAACTAAACCAAATTTGAGAAAGAGATTATGACAAAACTTGAAGAAAGACAATCAAGAAAAACAGGCACACAAAAAGGACTCAAAGGTACTTACTAAACTCTTAACAATGAAACTTTTTCTTTAGAAATTGCTAAAGCAAAAGGATAAAAAGTTTCACGTTGGTTGAAATCAATTTGCCAATCAAGTTGAATCCAAATTTGGAAAATGTTTTTCTTTGGAATTGATATCACAAATTTGCGTTTTCACTTTTTTTTTATACTAGGGTTTTGAATTATGGAAATGAAATGTCCATAGTTTTAATCATGCATCATTTCTAATAACTCCAATTTTCACAAAAAAAATTGGGATTCAAAATAATTGATCACTTGAAATCTTTTTGTTTGGAACTTTAAATCTATTTCTACTAAAACAAGTTTCTAATTACTTCTCAAACTTTCAAAATTAAAAGAAAAGTAAATATAATCTAAGTAAGGACTCCAAGAACATATGACTCAAAGCAAAAGGTAAGAACACAATAAGACACAAAAAATAACAATCCAAAAGCGAAACAAAGCTATGGAAGATAAAATGGCCGAATGAAAATTACAAGGAAAATAAAGGGCTGAAAATTAAATTGCAAGAATGTAAAGACAAGAATTTAAAGGTACTTGAGTTTAAAGAAAAGAAATTAAAGGTACTTGAATTTAAAAACAAGAAATTAAAGGTGCTTGAATGTAAAGAATGTAAAGTGTCAATCAACTCAAAGCAAAATAATCTCAAGAACCTAAGCTCTGATACCACATGATGTGAGTTGATTTTTAGATGTTTTCATTTTGGTGACACTTTACTTTTAGGATTGAGATTTTAGGAATTTAAGAGTGAAAACCTTAGAAAATTTCCCACTGGACATTAACTTAACCAAGTGGTTAAGTAGATGTGAAGGTTTATTTCACAAAGGCAAAGATAAAAGCAAGATATGGAGAGAATGGATGCAAAACTCAATTAATTCATGACAAAACCGAGAGCATAAACCAAGGAAGAAAACAAAGACAATGAACATAAATTCCTTGGAGTTTGATTGGCCTCCAAGATAAGTGAAGATAGCCGCCACTTGAGAGCTCTCAATACTCACAAGATAAGACCTAAATGCTAAGAAAAATTCAAACCTCACTAACACCTCACACAATTTGTGCAGAGTAACTCTTCTTCTATTAATTTCAACTTGTAAAATACACCAGGTAAGCCTCCTATTTATAGAAGAAGGACCCTTGAAGAACAAGCTAAAAGGGTAGGTTGGGAAAAGGGAAAAATGGGCAGCCTTAGGGTTTGACTATGTCAAACCCGCATCCTAGGCTTGTCCTTCTATAAACTAGGTCAAAATGCCTTCCAAAAGGACTAGGAACAAGCTAAAATGCTACCCACACCCCTTATTATGCTAATGGTACCTTATTCCAGCCTATCTTTGTTATTTGGACCCCTAAAGTGAACCCAATTTATTTACATAACTTTTCTCTTGTGGAAAAGACCAGAAGGAAGAACTTGTGATATTCTAGTTTATAACTTCTTCTTCTGTTGATGCTTTCTCGATGTTTGGTGGGCCCGAATTTGTATACTGAGATGACTGGCCTTTTTGTGAGGTGCTTGATGTGTCCTTAGTCATCTGATGGTTGCTTTGATTTGTATCAAACTCTGCATCTGAAAGAGTGGAGTGATCGAACCAGCTAATGTCTTCATCATCATCCATTGGAGTAGGGAGATTAAGATCTATCAAACTGTCTCCAACTCTAGCAGAAGCTCCAACCGAAACAATTACAGAAGTTCTGACAAATTCTAAAAGTTATGATGGTTGTAGTTGTAGAAGAACCTATAACATGTGTTCTCTTGCGCCCACCGAGGACTTGACCCAAACCAAAGAATCTAGAACAAACGGGGCATTCGTTTGATTTTCTTCTTCGCCACAACAACATGCTCCAATTCAGGTTCCATTTTTTAAACTCTAATTCACCAAAGACAACAACAACCATTATTTTCCACATCTTAGAAAAGTTCTCAATCTCCATTAGTAACTATGATTGTGCAAATGAGAAGTGATAGATCTAAGGCTTGTGATGTTAATAGGACTAACAAAAATACACAAAAACACCATATCAAATAACACACACTAGCAATAGCTTAGGAAAATCATAATAATAGATTTTAAATTTTAAAATCCCTAACTACAACTTGAGCAAAAGTTTATTTGGGCATTTCACCCATTTTCTTCTAAATCGCAACATCTGAAAATATTTATCTCTAGAAATTAAAGGAGTTTCAACCCCTATTGAAATAAATTGATGAAACTAGAAAACAAACGAAGGATTTTGGGAATCCAATTCAGAAACAAAAGCAAGAATCACAATACATCAAAATCACAGAAATCGTATATGTTATGACCACGTACCTATTTGCAACGATGAACCACAAGAATCTTTGCTAGCATGGTGTCCTTCAAGTCAACGACAATGGCGAAAAGGACCAATGACGACAATGATAAGTGTTAGGGTTTGCAAAAAGGTTTTGTGTGAAGAGAGTTTGCGGTAATGAGATGGTTTTGCATGAAGGGTGAGAGAGTTTGCGTGAGAGGGAGAAGGTTTGAAAGAGATTGAAAGAGTGAGAGTGTTTGTGGAGAGTGAGAGGGTTTGTGTTAAGGAAAGGGTTTGTGGTAATGAGAGTGGGAGGCTCGAAAGAGATTGAAAGTGTGAGGTTTCTGGAAAAAAATGGTAAAGAGGAATGTTGTGGAGGAAATGAAAACGCGTTGTATATTTCAAAGGATAATAGTGATGGTTCTAAATGAAACGTTTTGAAGGAGAATTGTGACAGTTATTAAGTCATCGTATTATATGGATAATTATTGAAATTTTTAATAACCGTCATATTAAAACCGCCACTACATACATGTTTTTTTTGTAGTAACATGTTATTTTTCATTCTTTTCTATAATTTTTTACTTGACTTCTTCAAGAAAAAAAAACTAATTAAATTAATTAGGTTTTCCAACTATAAGTAAAATGTGTTTAGGTTATCCCAAAAAGCTTCCCTAAGGCTTTATGATATCCTATTTCCAACATTTAAGGAAGCATATGAATTCTTTTTACTCAATCTTTTTATTATTCCCTTACTATTTTTCTTCTCCGGTAAATTACACCTCGTTCAACCAAACCAACCATTCAATTCTGACACTCACAGTCTTGCATTAATCGCTCGTATTTTTTTCCATTTCAACTTTTTCCTATCTTACATCTTCAATCTTCACAATATGGACATTGTCATGGTTGAAGAACCACTAACATTTTTAAGCTAAAGTCTCATCATAGAGTTCACTTTCTTGATGCCTATAGCATACTCCTTGATAAACATCATAATTTAGTGATATTTTATGCAAAAAAATAGGCACTTATGGATTTTAATTGTTGATAAAGTTATAATTCAACCTTTGATTTATAGATTTTCACCTTTTTACATATTTTGGATTATGAGATAAATAAGAACTATTTATTCCCAAGTTTGTGCTAATTTCAAGAATCTAGGGAAATATGGAGATAAGAGTAAAGGAGGAATGGAAAAGTAAATACGAGGAGAAAAGGCAAAGTTGGAGCATTCAAAACTCGCCCAAGAACTCACCCAGACTCACCCAAACTCTCCCAAGCAAGATCACTCATGAGGAAAATTTGCTCTCAGGAGCAAACTTGCCTAAGAACTCGCTCAGGCTCGCTTAAGCGAGTTTGTTCCGGTGAAGTTGGGTTTTATTCTCGTGAAACTCGCTTGATAAAGCAATACCTCCGCTTGAGTGAGATGTCACTTAACGTACATCAAATTAGGTTAAGTAAAAGGCGTGAGGCAAAATCCTAAGTAAAGAAGGAGAATAATTAGAGATAGAAAATCTTAAAGGAGGTAGTCGTCAAGGAGAAACATCCAGGATATTCTTTTCTTGCTTTCAATGCTTTTAATGTGTTCAAACTCTTATGTATTGAGGTGATATTTATTTATAATATTTTTTATTGATTGATATTGGTATTATCATTTTATTCTTAAAGTTCAAATCTTTATTCATGATTTTGATCTTTAAATTTTACTGGATGTATCTAACCTATATGATAATGCTTAACATATTTGAATGCTAAGAATATATTTGAAATGTTAATTATTTTATAACATTTGTTCGTAATAATAAGAACGTTTTTATAAATATGTGAGTAATCAATATTTAGGAGACAACATTAATAATTTTATAAGCGAGAAATCGATATGAATGATTTTTATATGAGCATCAATGTCAATTAAGTTGAAATGTTATATGTTTTTATTCATTGAAATACATATGAGTGAGAAGGATTAATCTCAATCTCAATTTTCTCAATTGAATTATCTAAAATGTTTACTTTATTTTAATTTAATTTCTTACATAAATTTATGACACCAACAACCTTTCAATCAAACTTTTGAACATCCTTTGATATTTAATGAATATTACACCTTGGGATTTTAAAATTGTTCCTTTTGGGTTCGATACTCATCCTTATGGACAATTTATTACTTTTGACTCAGTACACTTGCCAAAATAAAGGCATGACTCCTCTCCTTCAAAGAAACACAATGAGATTGGTCTACAAAGTTTGAGATCACCCTAAAGACTACTTTTTCTCAAATAATACTTTTGGATATTTATTTCAATTTTCTGTTGAAGAAAAAGTAATGTACATTAGAGCATGGGACAATTTGATGACATGTTATTTAGATTATAGGGATGTAATGTCATAATGGGTATATATGATATATTAGGGGAATTATTTAAAGGAAAGAGTTGATTTTTGATGTCTTTATTTTTAGGGGTTACTTTTGGAGTGTATATAAGTTAGTATAGACAATGATGAATGATAAATATATATCATTTTATAGTGGAAACATTCTTATAGGACATACTTAATATAGTATTCTGAAAGGCCTTAGTCGATATTCTGCTTATTGAATATCCTTGATTGTATAGATCCATGTGTGATTTATATTGTTGTTGTACATTGGTCTTTGTAAAAGATTGAATGATTGTAATCTATTGATTAAAATGTCTTTTTTTTCTATACTTTTCTTATGTTGAAAATTTATTTCGATAGTTTATCCTAACATGTCTTGTTTGTATTACGAATTGCAATGATTATACTATGTATATAAGATATGTACATAGGCAATTAACATTTGAAAAAGAATAAAAAGTTTATTTTTTATGTTCCTTTTGTAAATATGTATATATATTGTGTATATTTACTTTAAATATTTTTTATTTATTATAAACATTGTAATGGTCCTTTGATGGTTTTTTTTTATCAGCGATACAAATTTATACATATGAACCACTTCAAGGGTGATTCAGCCCTTATACAAAGAAGCATGAACGACCTGACAACATAACACCTTCCAAACAGCTACTAAGAATACTAATCCTGACAAAAATGAACTTCGTCACCAAACTAAAGCGAATAAAGAAAGACCAAAGGATCAAGAAACCAATTAGAGAAAGAAAAACAAGCAGAGAGAAACTTAGAAGTGAGTCAAGACCAAACATTTAGTTAAGCCAGAGAAAAGATCTCAAAAAAATCCAGAACTCCACCTTTATAAATAATCTTTATGACACCAAATCTCACTAACCACCGCAATTCATATATTCTCCATTCCTAAAACAACTGATTACGAAGCATTACACAACCTGAATTGCACAAAATGATAGTAAGCATGAATGGGGACAACCAACGTAATGCCTAACTATATGTATAATGGGTAATTAATTTTTAAGATACTATATATGTATAAACGACAAAATATATATATATATAAATAATTGTCATTACAAACACAATTTTTTTTATTGGGTACCCATTACATGCTTATTTGATTAATCGTTTTTATTATTCCTTAATGTTCTTTCTATTGAGTTCTTTCTCACCAACAACAACAGATTGATTCTGAAAGTTACAACCAACAATCTCCCCTTTATCATATTTCTATTATCTTCAATCCAACATAAGTTAGTGTTATGTAAGTGGCCGAGGAGATCTTGGTGCACACTATTTAAGGGTCAAACAGGGATCGATTACCGAAAGACCATTTAGCTGATATGGTCGAAGTGGTTCTGAGGACCTATCTAGCATCCTTCAATACAACATGATTAGCATAATCATGGTACGAGATGTTACCATAATGTTAAGATTAACCCAATAATTCGTCCTAATTCATATCTAGAATTGGAGACCAATTACAATGTTATAAATATGCACTTCACCCAAGACAAATGTATGCATTTATTATAACTAATACTCCAACTATTTAATACTGAATTCTAACTTGAACGTGAAAATATCTTTTACCATATCTCACATTCGACAAAGACCAAAGAACATGACTGAAGATCAAAACCACCAACAATTGTTTGAAAAGACTACTCTTTTCTTTCCCGATCTAGCTGAGAACTAATAACTAACAAGTCAAATAGAAACCTTAAGATATATTGAGAGTAGAAATAGAGCAGAAGCAATTTTCTATATTAGAATTATAAAAGAGAAATACAGATAGCCACTGCTACATCGCTATTATACAAGTATATAAGTCATCACAAGCTGTTCATTAGAATAAACCTAAGATTTTTATTGTACAAAATGACTTTGACCCCACAAATCATCATACAGTGGAGCAAAATATTCCGATTCTTCCACGGAGGGAACAAGTAGCTCGCTTGGAACGTGGGACACGTCAACCACAAATGGCTGTGACCAAAAGTTATCAACTGTTACCTCTTCATATGCATCGAGAAAGGTGCCAAAGTCATTCTCCATAACCATACTTTCACTGGATGATTGATGCGGAGACGATGCACAAGAATCAACGTTCTGTGTAGAATTTGTACTTTGAAAACTGTCATTAGTATCTCTTGACAGTACTTCACAAGGTGCACCGTAGGAAACTCCATCCAGATTGAGTTCTTTCCAGAAACTTTCATTCACATATGAGTCAAGAAAACCGAAGTCATCTTCCAACTCCAAATTTTCCATACTAGCAGAATTGGAATGATCTGAAGTCATGGAGGAAAACTCGCTGCTGGAGGATGAAACTGGGGAGAATGAGCCTGATGAATTATCTGAAATCTGGGAAGTAGCTGGAAGACTAACAGTAACACCATTTTTGTTGGGAACCGAGTCCCTCACTGCCCTGGATTCTTTATTCTTTGATTTGGAGGCTCTGGCTTCTTCATCTGTGACTGTATTTTGTTGAGACCTTTTCTTGAGAGTGGTGTGCCAGTGGTTTTTTATTTCGTTATCTGTTCTTCCTGGTAACTCAGCCGCAATAGCAGACCATCTGCAAGTGAAGGAATCATCAGATTAGCTTCCAATTTTACAATTCCACGTTATTGACTCATTTCAAATAAGAATTTGCAAAGACCCTGATATAGATGGAAGGTAGATTTCATTGTATCACAGTATTAGGAAGTGATCATACCTGTTACCATGTTTTTTGAGCATCCTGATGATGCATTCTTCTTCTTGTGGAGTGAAGTTCCCTCTTTTGAGGTTAGGCCTTAGATAGTTCATCCATCTCAATCTACAACTTTTCCCACACCTTGCAAGACCTAAAAGCCAATGCACCAGATAGAGAATTAGTACTTTTTTCTCCTATGTCTATAAATCCTCACTAATTATTTGGCTTAATTTTCATAAGTGTTTAAACATATACCTGCAAACTTGGGAAGTTGGCGCCAATTCCAGCATCCATATCTAGTGACATAAGCAACTAACTTCATATCTTCCTCCGGAGTCCAAGTACCCTTTCTCAGTCCACTTTTGTCACAAGACGGGGTTCTCACCATCTTTGTGAAGAAAAACAACTGAACTCACTCAGTTCTGTTGGAATTTGAGTTTGTGTTGATGTGAGAAGATATTTCAGTTGTGTTGGTAAGCGAGGGAGTGTGTAAGAATGGTTTCTGTGTATGATAAGTTAATGTATTTATATAGTAAACGCGTTCACATTCAAAACGTGTTTCATGTAATACGATTTTTTTATAATAAATTCATTCAGATTAACAAAAGACTCGTGTGACTTCCGAATAAGGGTCTTTCTCAGCAGGCCCTAACCTCTCACATCGTTCTATAAATAGTCAAAAAATGTGTTTATACTTGAATATGTGAAGATAGTGACATCTTGTGACCAGTGCTACCTAGTATCTTCCTGGAAGGTAACACGAAACATGAACCTTCCTTATAAAAATTAACACACGTGAGGAAAATCCACAAGCACAAAACACAACCTCAAACATTAAACTAACATCAAATCAACAGGTGTTCTCAGTATTAAAAATATAACTTTGGCTTAAATTTGTGGTTGTTCTTGGAATATGTTTGTTTTTTTAATTATTTTTTATTTTTTATTTATATTTATATTTATATTTTCTTTCTGTTTTGATATTGATTCTGTTCAATTTACAGGTCACTGCTAACACTAAAAAAAATTCAGGACCAAAATAAAATATCGGAAACACTTCAAAAAATTAAAGAAAATTTCAATAGTTGTTCAGGGGCTTAATAGAATCCAAATTTTCATGTATAAAATACAAAATATTTAGGAACTAAAAAAATTCAAACATATTTCATAAATCAAAACCATATTTAAACTGATACTAAAGAAACTCAACGTAATACTTAAAAAAAATGTTTTCTTTTGAAATTGGACTTTTTCAAAAATTGGTATTATGTCGTGTGTTTGGAGATCAAATTGTGGTTTTTTTTTCTTCCTTTACTCATTTATAGGAACTAAAAAAATACAAACATATTTCATAAATCAAAACCATATTTAAACCGATACTTTTAAAGAAACTCAAAATAATACTTATAAAGAATGTTTTTTTTTAAGGAAAACTGAAATTGGACTTTTTCAAAAATTGGTATTATGTCGTGTGTTTGGGAGATCAAATTGTGTTTTCTTTTTCTTCCTTTACTCATTTAGGAACTAAAAAAATTCAAACATATTTCATAAATCAAAACCATATTTAAATCGATACTTTTTAAAGAAACTCAACGCAATACTTAAAAAAAAAATTTCTTTTTTTTAAAGGAAAACTGAAATTGGACTTTTTTCAAAAATTGGTATTATGTCGTGTGTTTGGGAGATCGAATTGTGCTTTCTTTTTCTTCCTTTACTCATTTCGGACCTAAAAAAATTCAAACATATTTCATACATCAAAACCATATTTAAACTGATACTTTTAAAGAAACTCAACCTAATACTTAAAAAAAATGTTTTCATTTTTTTTTAAAAGGAAAACTGAAATTGGACTTTTTCAAAATTTGGTATATGTCGTGTGTTTGGGAGATCAAATTTTCCTTTCTTTTTTTTCCTTTACTCATTTAAATTTGAGAGCCTTTTTTTTCTTTGAATTCGATGTAGTGTCAGTCAATTCAACTCACATAAGGATAAAATAGTTATGGATTGTTAAAAATAAGTTAATTCAATTTAGCACACCTTCTGATGAGTACAAATTTTATAACACTCAAACCATCACGGATGGTGAGTTTAATAGGTTGATTCATAGAAGAAGTATATTTTGTTACCTCAACTTATTTCATATATTGATTGTAATACAATTAGATTAAGTCAATCTAGCTTTTTATAACAATATAGTAGTGTTCATCTATTTCACTAAACAATAATTATTATTAAATTATGCAAATTGTTCTACTTCAAAGTCTACACAATCAAGTGTGTTTATTAATAACTTTTAAAATAAGAGAAGGAAAAAAACTTATTTTAGGTTTTTGGATAAATAGTTAGTACTAATTTGAGAATTAGTTAAAAAAATTGCCCAAAAGTTGCAATCTTATACATAGGTCTAATATGTGACCATAAAGAAACAGATCTAGCATTAAGTGATTTTCCTATCCATAAAGGGATGAAACTCTTAGTATTTAGTCTATAGTCCGACTATAGGTAAAAAGGTTTAAGAAGGAAAGTGTCTTCGAGAACTTTCCCTTTCCATTTTACTAGTCTATTTTTAATTTTATTTACTATCAATCTCAAAAGGTTGTCTTCCTTTGATTTTTCCTATTATCGTTTTAAGGTACTAAAAATGATAGGCATTGTGACACAATTTATTGTTGATATTACAAAAACAATTATTAAATAAAAACTAATTTATATAAAAGAATAATTAGTTATTATATTTATTAAGTTAGATATTATTTTATAAATTAATAAAATTTTGGTATCTAATATAATTTTTATTATTAATAAAAATTTATATAAAGTTTTTAAATTAGTATTTATCATTAAATTGATATTTAACATTGCCTAGATTTTATTAGCTAGAAACTACTTTACATTTTAAATTAGTATTTAATTAAATTAGTGACTATTCATAATCTATATAATAATTAGTAGTCAAAACCTTTCTAGTTAATATTTGATATCAATTTTAGAAACTACTTTATAAATTTTTATTACTAATAGAAAATATTTTGAATATAATTAATTTTTTAATTTATAAAATATATATAATTTAATTAATATAATGATTAGTTTAGGGTCTAAATCCATCTACGCACATGTTTCCACCCCAACCCCTCCCATTCTAAGAATAGTTCACCTTTAATCTATAAGTCAACTCAGAACACCTTAAAATCGTTTTCAAGACCAAAATATTTTGAGTTATTACTTTGTAAAAGAAAAAAGTTATTTATGGCAAACAATCACAAAAAGTTCGAGGCCAATAGTTTTAAATTTAACAAATCCAAACAAAAGATATTATAAATTACTAATTTCAAATCTTATCAAATATTAGCTAATTCAGTACTCTTGTTTAAAATCTTTTTAAATTTTATATAGAGTGTATAGTAAATAGTGTTAAGGTAAGAAGTCCTCTTTAAAATTTATTAAAACAAATTATTTTATGATCTGCTGGAAAAAAAAAATCATATTAGTCCTTGCAATAATTACTGGGTTCGTCACTAGAGGTAAGTATTTGATTTTTATTAATATTGTTCGGATTTATATAAAATTAAAATTTGGATTCATAATTAGATAGTTTTAAAGGTTGATATAATTAATACAACTATCGAATCATTTAGATGACATTTATGTATAAAATAAAGATTTGACAATCATTTTGTCAGTTTATATAGAAACATATAGAAACAGACACTGAGGCAATTCAAAAGGTGTTCAGATTCCCCTGCTGCAAATTATAATATAGATATAAACTGCTAATATATATTTATGACTTATTATCTGTCGTATTTAGGACATCAAATCATCATGTGCTAATTAATAGAGTCCAAAGTAGACATTTTTTAATTTCCCTAAGAATAATATACTGAAGGAAAGCTTATGATTCTCAGTCTTTATAACAAAGTTAGGTATGAATACAACGCGGTTTCTGGTATATAAATTGGTAAAATATTACTCAGAATAATTAAATTGATGTGCTTTTGTAAAGTACACTATGATTACGTTTAGGTAATTAACTGAACTAAAATAAAATATTTCTATTAAGGATAGCTTTGGATGAGACAGTATGAATTTTGAATATTTCGTTCTTATTCTTGTTCTTATATTAAAATATCATATTATCAATTATTTAATTTTGAAATATATATAAAGAAATAATAAATAAAAATAATTAAATATATCTTAGAAACTATTTAATTTAATAAAAAATAAGATTTATGTTTCCTCAAATACAATACATTATTTAAATAAAATCATAAGAAAATGTGAGAGAAAAAATACCTTAAAAAAATTATTAAATTTTTTAAATATTGAATAGTCAAACAATAATTAAAAAAATGAAAAATTATATAATAAAAAAGGAAATAAAGATTTAAAAATAAATAAATGTGAAAATAGGACAGAAATAAAAATGACGAGAACGGAATAAATACACACATATTTATCTTTATTTTTATAACTAATTTAAAAAATTAAAAATATTGATTCATAGTCAATACAGAAAGTTTAAATTAATTTAAAACTAGAAAAGTTACTGTTTTAAAAAACATTTAAAAATACAAATTTAATTTTCATAGCTTTATGAAGAAAATTTTCTCCTTCTTTTGTGAAAGCCGTTGGTCAAAAGTCATGTACTCATGAAAAACACACTTTACTAATTAAAAAGAGATAAGTGTTACAAATGAGGACAAAAAATATGTGGTCAGAAAATTGAATGTCTCTTCTTCTTTTCTATTAAATGCAATTTGATATTTTTAGGGCATGGGATGTGTGAGCCACGTTGCCTTTTGACCGATGAACTCTATTTGATAATTGAAAGTGTTTCTAAAAGACAAACTAATTCTGAAGTGGAATTCAACTTAATCATTTTTAACCAAAAAAAATGTAAACATATAGTTTAAGTATACTTCACTATCTAATTAAATGCATGTGGAAATTAAAAACTTTGCAATACAGTACATGTACTATATTTATATATGAACAACTAGCAAAGTTACTTGTTCCTTTTTCCTATTCAACTCAAACATATACTGTTCAGTAGAAAAGTCAACATATACTTAACTAAATGAATATATAATGCTACGGGTTTATTTAATGCATTAAAATATAAAAGAAACCTTCAAAATTATTTACTATTCAAAAAATTCATAAAAGAAATATTGTGTCGGTCTGAACCGACACATAATTTAAGTTTGTGTGTTGGTCTGATCAACGATAAGTTCAAAAAAATATAACATGTTGCATCGGTTAGGACCGACACATTGGTATATTTAAATATTTTATTTTTTAAAGATTATTTATTTTAAATTTATTTAATTTATAATATTTTAATAAACATTTTAATTTTAAATTTTTATTATATGTTTAATTTTATTACATGTATAGATTTATTTATGTTAAATTTAATTTTTTTAATATTGTAATAAATATTTTAATTTTGAATATTTGATATAAGTTAGTTAAATTATATTTATTTAATTGATTAAGTGTTTAATTTTAAAATTATTTAAATAAATTATCATAAAATTTTTAGAAAGAATTGAAAAATGTTGAAAAATAAAAATTGAGTAAATAAAATACATATTTAAAATTTGTAAATGTTATATAAAATATAAAATATACATTTAGGAATATAAATTTGACATGAAGTAATTAATTAATGTAAAATTTAATGGATGTATTTTAAAATAGAGAGTAAATTTTATCATGAAATCTGTAAGTAAACTTAAGAAAAGAAAAAGTGTGATAAAACTTTTGATTGGTAACTTAAATAAATTTGAATCTCATATCTCTGTAATGGATGAAGAACTGGTGATTTCCTTTTGATATTCATTGTGATCTAAAAGAGGTTACTTCTCATAAATGAAGCATAAGATCATCTTAAAGATTTATTGATGAAGTATATAATACAAACATTAAGATTGAGTGTGAGTGAGTAACTTATTCTTAATTGTTAGATTACTATAGTAACCAAAGTGTCCCAAACTTCACCATATGTTCTATAAAAGCAAATTGAATATATAACAAAATTATTCTTTAATTATTGGACCTCTTTTTCATTTTCTTATGGAGGAAGATGTGACTAATCCAAAATATGAATTTGTTTTTACAAGCAACCATTTAAGACATACCATGCAATAATGGAAATTTTTAATTTAATTATAGTAATAGTAATAAAAGAAATAAACAAAAAGAAAACATGAATTCGTATACTTACTGAATATGATCTCCAAAAAAACTAAAGTTTTCCAACTGGAGAACATAATAATGTAGTAAGTTTTGAGTCACGAGATGACACATCTACAATATTTCATATAAGTGTGTTAATACAGTTTCCCAATACACTAAAGAATATATTTATAGATGTAGCTTCTTTCACTGTATGTCATTGACCTCCTATTAAGCAACATAGATGTAGTACCAAGTAAAACAATCTTCATTGCATGAATAATAGATCTTTGACATAGTAATTTTACTAGACTTAGTTCTTAATAAATATAACATATATAACTTCATTTCAATTGGGTCTGGTATAGAATGAACATAGAATCATGGAATGGACTTGATCATCAGATTTTGGATTATAAGTTCATAACCCTAGCCCATTGTCATTTTGGGTGGAGAATGTGTACTTATTTTTTTATTGCAATTAGTAAGATAAAAGTTTAACTAAGAAATAGATTGTAAAGGCGTATCTTGAACAATTTCAATAATGGGGTTCATTGATACTCCTAGTAGTAGATGTTATCACTCATACAATTATACTTAATTTGATGGAATTGTTTGATCGGAAAGGGAACATTTTCTTCAATATTCCACCTTAAAAGTTATTTTTTGGTTTCGTCCAAACATTAACAAATTAATTAGTTTTAGATAATAGTAGATAGAAACAACACTTGTAAGGATAAATGGTTTTCCACACCAAAGTTTAATTGAATTATTTATTTATATTTATTGTATAAATTAAATTATTATTTTTTGTATAAATTAAATTATTTTTTTTAAGTTTGATTTGAGTTTATTAAGATTTAATTAAATGTTTAAAATATTATGAAAATGGTGAATTAAATATCTATTAAATTTAGTGATTTATGTATTTTTGAAAGAATTTATAAAAATATAAATTTATATGTAATATTTGTTAATTATATATTGAATTTAAAAATTTATTATTTTTATGTAGGGTTAACATCGGTCAGCCGACACAAAATGCACTTCCATCTATGCATCGAACGTGACCGACGCATACACTATGCTATATAAATAGCACATTTTGCTACCCCACCCTTAATTTCCCTTTTCCCAAATTAAGAAATCTAATTTCTTTTCCTCAATCTTCACATTTAGCTAACCCTGCTTTGTGCCCTTCGTCTCTCAGTGTCACTGCTTCGGCATTCTCCACTACCTCATCGTCACTGCTCTAGCATTCTTCACCGTTAGTGAGTTCTTTCTTCTTCAGTTGCATTCTCTTCTATTCTCTTATTTTGTTAACATTTTGTTCTTCATTTTGTTCTTTTTTTCCATTTCAACTCTAAGTTCGTCACGACCCTCATTGCCTCCGTTGCCGCCTTCCAGTGTCCTCCGTTGCCCAGTCCCTTTTTGTCATCGTCGGTTGTCTTCTTTCTCCCTTTTTATTCTCTTCTCTGTATGTTATGATTTTTCTTAAGTTTTTTTGGTGTTCTTCATTTAAGCTCCAACGTGCCTTCACTGCCGCTGTTTCACCAAGTCCAGCTCCTCCTCTTGCTCCACCACGAGTTTAGCTCCCAATGCCTTCACTGTCTCTACCCCAACGTGATTCTTTCGAGGTAAACTTTTAAAATTTCTGAGTTTTTTATTAATTTTTTTGTGTGATTACTGCTATTTATATGAATGTATGTGATTGATGTTGAGTTTATCTAGATGATTTTATTGCAAACATAATTGTTTTTTAAGTTAAAAAAATAAAAAAATTGTGATTTAATAGAATTTATCATTTTAATTTGACTAAAACTGATTTAATAAGATGTGAAGGTTAAAGTTTTCTTATAGGAATAAAAGAAAAAGTAATTAATAAAAGAAGGAAAGGTAATTAATAAAAGTGACAGTTGAGAAAGAAGAAACTTATTACCGTTTAAAGAATGATTTAGAAAATTGCGTTTTTAATATTTTTCATTAAGTATCTTGTAATAATTAACTACATTGTAGATTTAGAAGTTTTTATTTTTTATTTTTTTCCATTGATTATGTTGTAATAATTAAGTACTTTATAAATTTAGAAGTTTTTTCTTTTTTTCATTGGTTATGTTATAACAATTAAATATATTTAAAAGTTTTTTATTTTTCCATTGTGTTTAAAAGAACTTATTGGTGCTGCAGAGTGTAAATTTTTCCATTGGTTATTTAAAAAAAAAAGGTGATGGGTGTACAAAATAAATAGGTGCTGCAGAGAGTAAAAGTCATGGCAGATTGGAACAAGTTTTTCAAGAAAATGTTACAAACAGTGATGTTGGAAGTGTATAAATTAAATAGGGGCTGTATAGAGTAAAACTGAAGGCAGCAAAATGGACGCATGTTTTCCATTATTATGTTTCAAGTAGTGAACTGTTGGGTGTAGAAAACAAATAGGGGCTGCATAGAGTAAAAGTCTTGGGCACAGAATGGGCCCATGTTTTCAAGAAAATGTTACAAATATTGATGTGGGGCGCATAAATTAAATAAGGGCTGCATAGAATAAAAATGATGGGCAGCATATACTAAAAGTCATGGGCAGCATAATGGGTCCATGTTTTCATTAATATGTTGCAAGTAGTGATGTGGGGATGTATAAAATAAACAGGGGTTGCATAGAGTAAAAGGGAAGGGCAGCAGAATGTGTCCACGTTTTTCATTATTATGTTGGAAGTAGTGAATTAGTGAGTGTAGAATGAAATTACGAGGAGTTATGGTGTTTATACATATGCATTAAATGAAATTACGATGTTTATATGTACATATTAACTAAAATTTCGATGTAAGAGATGTATGAATTATTGTATTATATTTAGCTCAAACATTATTGTATTCTATTATTCATTTAGGATTTACAAATACAAAATTCTTACACTAACATGATAATTAATTTTGATGTATGAATTATTGTATTATATTTAACTCGAACATTATTGTATCATATTCATCTAGGACTTACAAATACAAAATTCTTACACTAACACGATAATTAATTACATGAATTAGTATGTTTTAAATATTTACATATTAAGTTTAAACAATAAAGTTCACATATGACATATGTAGTGCACTAGACACTGATATCCACATGATTCTTGTATTAGATCATCTGTAGGGTATAAGTATACTATTAAGTATTGATAATTTCATCTTGAACATGCAGAATAATGAATTGAGATTGAATGTACAAAATGCTTGATTCTTCAAGAAGATTGAGACAACCCTTGGCGTTCATGATTTTATTTCTAAGGCAATCAATCAAGTTTCATACATACCAGATGGAGGGGTAAGGTGTCCGTGTGTGAATTGTTGTTGTGAGAAAAATCTCAAACCTTCTCATGTCAGAAGTCATCTACTTCATCATGGCTTTCAACCCAACTACAAGGTATGGGTTTATCACAGAGAAGTAAGGATGAACGAGGTTAACTTAAACATTGCATCATCATCAGGCGTGATGATGACTTTGGGTCATTAGTCGAAATGGTGAACAATGCATGGATGCAAGAAAGTGATATAAGAACTCGTTATGTCAATGTTATCGAGGATGTAGAAGAACAACCTAACGTTGAAGCACAACTGTTTTATAATATATTAGCATCTGCTCATCAACCCATTTATTATGGAGCAACTCAATCTTAATTGTCAATAGCCATAAGGCTTTTGAGTGCTAGAACCAATTAGCACCCAACTGAAAAGTATTTAGATTATTTCATTGAAATGTTACTTGATGTAGATGCAACAGAGAATTGCATACCCAAGACTTATTATGAAGCCAAAAAAGTTGTCTCTACTCTCGGCTTGAAGGATGTCAAGATTGATTGTTGTGAGGCTAGATGCATGTTGTATTACAAGGAAGACATTGAACTAAATGAGTGCAAATTTTGTGGTCTTCCTAGGTACTTGCGTCCAAAGGGTCAGCACAAAACATACAAAAGAGTGCCGATAAAAAGAATGTTTTATTTGCCTATCATACCACGATTACAAAGACTATATACGTCAATGAAGTCAAAAAGCCAAATGCGATGGCATTTCGAAAACATAACTAATGATGATGTATTGTGACATCCATGTGATGGGAAAGCTTGGAAACACTTTGGTAATGTAAGATTGAGATTATATCCAGCTTTGACATCCCCGTAATCTTGTTGACCTATGGGTTGACTCTAGGTCAATACCGCCCCCTTAGGCCTAGTTTCTAGAAACTAGGTTAAAAACCCTAATCCTAGGTGCATTGTCATGAAATGTGGGCTTTGATACAAACCCAAAATATACTAAGTGCACCCTACTCTAGCTTATTCTTTGGACCCCCAAAGTGAGCCTAAGTTATTTACATATACTTGTCTTTGTGAAAAGATTAGAAGGAAGAACATTTTATATTCTCGTTTATGTCTAGTTCTTCTTCTGCTCAGGCTCTCTTAAGATTTGGTGGAGTCTGGTATTGTATGCTGAGATGATTGACCTAATTGTGAAGTGTTTGTTGTGTCCTTAGTCATTTGCTTGTCAGATGGTTCGTATCAATAGTCAATAGTCTTCTTGATAACCTCCTTTAAACTCTTTCCTAGTGCATACGCCTAACCTTTCACTAAGCCAAACTCCATTCCTCCACTTCAATTCACAAAACTTCTCTTGAGTTCTTCAAAGCTTCCGCAACCTCCTATCCTTCCATGTTCCAACCAAAATAAAAAACCGACACAATAAATGAAGGAAAAGTTCATCATATTTACTCAACACTTTTTTTAAACGAGTCATATAACATGTATTTAAATATTTATTCATATTTAATTTTTCATATAAACTATATTTATTATTCTATTATCTTAATTAAGTCACTTAAACATTTTCTATTCATTTTCTTTTTTTTTAATATATTTTTTCTAATTCAAACAATCTTAATTTCTATTATATATTTTCTATATTTCTCTTATTTTACTCAATAATCAAAGGCTTACACTCTTTTCTGTTTTAAGATGAAATAAACCGTGTCTTAATTTCTCTTTAATTCTCTGCTATCAAACCATTCACCAATTTGGAGATCTACTCTCTTCTATACTATATTCCTTTTTTTATTTTCTTCTTCATAGCCTAAGACAACATACATATGTTAGAAAGACAATTAATGTGGAAGTTAATATCTCTTAAATAAATTTCATATCTTTCTTTCTCTTTAATATTTTTTTTTGTGTGTGTCTTTGTTAGGTTTAGTTAAACCATCTCTTTTTTACCTAAGATTTTTGTGTGTAACTTATGGATATTTGATTTTATGTTTTTTTTTTAAAAAAAATTCTTATATTTTTATGTGTTTTCTTTGTTAGGTTAATGCTTCTTAACACTTAATCACAATTAGACATATTTTATATCCACCTTGTAAACAATAATTTATCTTATAAACGTGTTTTCAAACACAAACTAAACCGTTTTTTCATATATTATTGTGAGGTCATGGGATGATTACTGAGGGGCTGTGAGATCATGGGACGATCACTGAGGGGCTGTGAGGTCATGGGTTGATCCAATTAATATATTATAACAGTCCAATCTGAGAAATTAATGACGATACCCGCAAAATCTTCATAAAGAATAGAATGTGAAATTGGCGGAGGTGGGGGTTACGAGAATTTATGAAGGAATTAAGCCATGAAAGAGAACCGTTACAAAGAAGGACAGGGGAGAAGTTTTCTATAAGAAAGAAAGGAGGTCAAACAGGAGAAGGGACCAGACAAATTGGAAACCACCGTTTCCGAATACTTTTGATGCTCTAGCTAAGGGTTATCTGTCTTGGCTAGAACATTTGGCGCCCACCGTAGGGCTAGGTAAAACTTTTCCTACCTCCACAAATATATATATATATATATATATATATATATAATTTTCCTTATTGACATAGGTAGCACACCACTCATAAAAGAGTCATTCTAACATAGTTGATGCAGTTCGCCGCCACCATGCCAGGTACACCGATGTTGTTCATTGTTATTTTTATTTATGGTTGATCACCTTGAACACAAAAATCAAATCATAATAGAAAAATATGTGAATAGATTAATTGAGTAAAATGGTCATATCGTTATACTATAAATTGATTTGGTGTTCATGCTTTGTCACATAAGATTATTCGAAATTTTTCTAGATAAAAAGATAATCAAACCTCTAAAGAGATATCATTATAAAGAAAGTAAAATTGAATTAAATATGTAATATGCATAGTTTGGGATGTATCAAATAAATTAAAATAGATGCATGTACTTACAACACTCTATAATAAGTTATTATTATTTTATAAATTAGTAATATTGCCTCTTGTGTCATCATAAAATGTAATAAGGTGTTTTTGTGAACAATGAAGTTAACTTCTTATAAACGTTTATACCGAAGAACTTATCCTTGATATGATTTTAAGATATTATGTCTTATTAGTATGAGAATATGTTAAGGAATATATGTTTCTATAAAAGAAATGATGTTTTTGTGATTCGAAATCCGGATTTATTGTTATGAATTTATATTATTAATGTTTTGTTTATTTTCTATTTTAAAATATTTAGTTAATAAAATATTATAATAATGATGTATAAACGTCTCATTTTACTTGTTCGGTTGATTGTTGATTGAGACAGTTTAAGTATTAATTGGGTAATTAAAGAAATTAAAAGAAAGCAAAACTTTAATTTGCATGTTAATAAAAAATATTTTGTAATTTAATATAGAAATAAATAAGATTATGTTATAAATTGGAAAGTAAATATGATCACATATTTCTAATTAAGAATATGAGCGGAAATTTATGACTACAATTAATAAGATATTTGGTAAAAATTGGGTAAAGAAAATTTTGAAAGTATTTGTGAAATTTTTTGTCAATGGTGTATATAATACATTTTCATTTGCCTTCACAACAACCTCGAGTTGCTAAGAACACCTTACATGAAGAAAAACTTATTAAGAAGACCATGCAAGGCATGATGAGATCTCCTCAATTTAATTGGGTGAGAAGCCGACCTCGTTCGGTTAAAATAATCAATTACGAAGACCATGCACGGCATGATGAGATCTCCTCAGTTTAACTGGGTGAGAAAACGATCTTGTTCGGTTACAATATCAAAATATTAAGAAGACCATGCACTGCATGATGAGATCTCCTCAGTTTAACTGTGTGAGAAATCGATCTTGTTCGGTTACAATATCAAAATCTTTAAGAAGACCATGCACTGCATGATGAGATCTCCTCAGTTTAACTGAGTGGGAAACCGATCTTGTTCGGTTAAAATATTAATTATTAAGAAACCTCACCCGTCTTAACTGGGTGGGGTGTTAACATAGCTCGGTCTAGTTTGTAAAGGAAATGCTGATCTATCAGGTGAAGGAAATGTCGACCTCGCTCGATCCAGTTTGAGATGAAAATGCCGATCTCACTCAATCCCGTTTGTAAGTTTTAAATCATATCTATAGTAGGGTTAAACACGTGGATGGAGGCAGCAAAAATAATGGTCGACAGGATGTGTTCAAGATAATAATAGGGTGTGAACATTAAGAAGTGTTTGCATAAGAAAGTCTAGGATCATTTGTGCCATCATTGGGTCGATCTTGCTGCAAGGACGATAAGAGGGGCTGATATCGAAAGCTTATTAAGCCTCATTGGCTTATGCTTGAGGCTGAGGGGCTGTGAGGTCATGGGTCGATCGAGATAAGGCTGAGGAAAACAAAATCCGATCATGTTAAAGGTAAGAAGGACGTGTTGAAGGCCTGTTTAGCCTCATTGGCTCATGCCTGAGGCTGAGGGGTTGTGAGATCATGGGACGATCACTGAGGGGCTGTGAGATCATGGGACGATCACTGAGGGGCTGTGAGGTCATGGGTCGATCCAATTAATATATTATAACAGTCCGATCTGAGAAATTAATGAAGATACCCGCAGAATCTTCATAAAGTATAAAGTGCGAAATTGGCGGAGGTGGGGGTTACGAGAATTTGTGAAGGAATTAAGCCATGAAAGAGAATCGTTACAAAGAAGGACAGGGGAGAAGTTTTCTATAAGAAAGAAAGGAGGTCGAACAGGAGAAGGGACCAGACAAATTGGAAACCATTATTTCTGAATACTTTTGCTAAGGGTTATCTGTCTTGACTAGAACAATTATGAATGAAGTTGATTGTACAAGCTAGTTATGAAACTACCACTTCAACAAAATCACCAAATTACAACTAATTTTAGATACCAAAATAGTTAGTTATTATTGGATTAAATTAGAGATCATTTTAGAGACTAAAAAAAATTATTGATATCTAAAAAGTTTCTATTACTAATAAAAGGTTATAAAATGATTTTTAAATTGGTATCTAACCATTAGAATTATCTATCAAAGTTTTATTTACTAATATCTTCTAGATTCTAAATTAGTCTCTAAAACACTAATTGAGACCAATTTAGAATCTAAAATATTAATAACTAAAACCTTGGTTAGCTAATTTAAATATCAATTTAGAAACTATTTTATAATTTTTTATTAATAATAAAAACTATTTTAAATACTCATAATTTTTAAGTATTTAAAATAATATTTAATTTAATTATTATAATAAATAATTATTTGTTTATGTAAATTTGATTATTATTTAAAGAATTTTTTTTATAATGTACATGACTATATTCTATCATATTCTTAAGTTTTGTTTTATTTCTTTAAGTTATTTGTTAACCGACAACAATCAATTTCAACTCTTATAATGATAGGAAAACGATACAATATATGATAGTGAAATATAATAATATTGTCTTATACTTTAAATGAAAATGACGATTACAATAAAAATGAGAATAATTTATGAAAAAATAGGCTAGGCAATCACACAAACAATTTAAATTTGTTAATTTTATAATAACTACCTCAAGGTCTAGTTGTTTTCAACCTCCTACTAGTTCGTTTTGTCCTCTTATTATGTATGCCTGCCTAACCCATCAAACTAGTGGACCAGAGGCACACTGGGATGGACTAGTCCACACCCCATGCTTTTTAAAATTAAAATTAAAATTAAAATTAAAAATTATTTAAAAAATTGATTTTTTTTATTATATTATTTAAAGGATCAATAGTATTGTAAATTAAATATTAATATTTACAAATTAAATTTTAAATATTAATTATAAATAATTTCATATATAAAAACAAAAATTATTTTAGTTTATTTAACTAGAAACATTAATTAATCAATTAATAATTTAAAAATTATTTATAGAATTAATTATATTTTTGAAATATTATATATAATAAAATTAAAAAAGAAAATAGATTTATTCTTATGTTGGACAAAAAATTTCAGTCCACCATTTTACAAGGGTTAACACCGACTTGGATTGGTTGTTTTATCACCTTGTTAAAAACAATTATCATAGCAATATATATATATATATATATATATATATATATATATATATATATATATATATATTTTTTTTTTTTTTGTTT
>Ga0123342_1003819_pt1 | contig 23703 bp, 15 predicted proteins | sample Turbeawhitnodule_FD_89960 | JGI IMG/M metagenome (GOLD analysis project Ga0123342, IMG submission 89960) | Root nodule microbial communities of legume samples collected from Mexico - Turtle bean Mexico white nodule | ecosystem: Host-associated > Plants > Roots > Nodule | place: Mexico: Nepantla... | reverse complement strand
TTTTCATCAAAGAAGTAAACACATTGATATTCGATATCACTTCCTGCGAGACCAAGTTGGGAAGAACATGATCAAATTGGAATACTGCAGATCAGAAGATCAAATTGCAGATATTTTCACTAAGCCATTGAAGATCAATGTTTTCATCAAGTTAAGAGATCTGTTGGGGCAGGAAGGTTATTCCAAATCAGAATTAAGGGAGAATGTTGGTTATTAATTTTGATTTTATTATTATTAATTCTGATTTTATTACCCTTGAACTATTAAACCGTTAATATTGCATTAATGATCAGTTTATAGGGTCGTTACTATTCCTATTTTATAGCTTCCAGTAATTGTAATTTTATTATATATATATATATATATATATATTATTGAAGTAAATCAAAATGAATGAGATCACCTCAACAGTTTTGCAATCTTGTGCAATTACCTTCAATCAGTTTTTACAATCTTGCAATCCGTAAGGTTTTGAGAGTTGATTTTATTTTCTGAATTATGGGATGAATTAGTCTAAAATCTATTTTTTAATATAATTTTGAATATCATGTTTTATAATTTAAAAATTTAAAGTTGTATTGATATTTAAATTTGTATTTTATTGTGTAATTTAGAATAAAATTTTGAAAGTCATATTATTGTTAAAGATTTAGGGTTACGTAATATGAAATGTTATTTTAAAGTTTTAATTATTTCATTCAGAATAAATTATTTTTATATTACGAATTACACAATTCATAACATATATAAATTGTATAATTTGAAAAAATAAATTATTATGTAATCCAAAAAAATAACTCCAAACCAAATATTGATGATGTACCGAAATTTACCGCTAAATACTTTTTTCTTGAATAACATCAACCACAAACTACAGATGTAGTAGCATGTATGCAATATAATTATCTTCTTGTTTTGACATTGAAAGTCAATAATTGTCTATGTTTCTATATGATGAAGTTGGTCAACTACGTAGTGTTTCATCGTAAGATAATATTATCCATCTACAACTACTTCTCATCCAAGCTCGACATGTTACAATTTAATTCATATAAAGAACACTGAGTAATTGATCAACTTCATTATATAGAAATATTGTCAACTATTGAGAAAATAAAACAATATTTGAATTGTTAGATATATTTAAAAACTAGAAATCAGTCTTTAAAAATTATAGTGTAATAATAATAATAATAATATAATTCTTAATTTTGTATCAAATTCATTTTTAAATTATATTTTAATTATAATTTTGTCTTTATTAAAAAATAATTTATTAAACATCTATTATGTTATAATTAATTGACATTTTGTATTATGAACACTCTCAATGACTCTTAGATAACTTTTCTTGTCTTTCATTTTATTGTAGTTTTATTTTTTATAATAATAAGATATAATTACTTTTTTTGTTCTTATAATTTGGTCTAGTAATTTTACAATTTTGTCCTAAAGTTTGTTAAAAAGTATGCAATTTGGTTATTTATGTTAAATTCACATGAGATGATGATATGTCAAGTGTGAGTGGCACGATTATGCACACATGTCTTCACATCAGAGTCTCATAATCATCCTCAATCCTAAAACCTCTTTTCTCCCCTCTCTCCCAACCCTAATCATCTTCCTCCACAAATGAAACCTTTCAAAGGCCTCACACCACCCCAGGATTTTCGTCAATCACCTTAATATGTTTCAACTTTTTCTAAAAAAAAAACTTCTCATTAATTATGATCGTGGTTGAGTTCAGATGTTGGAGGCTTGGGGAGGGAGCATGAGATTGTGAAAAGGTGAACAAAACGGTTGAGAAGGCGGAAAGAGGAGGAGTTGCTCGAGCACCCTCAAGTACATAGACTACAAGGGCATCCCTAAGCAGAAGATTCGTCTCATCTCACATTGCCTGAGGACACGACAAAGTTGATACCTTTATTGTTTGTTAGCGTAAGTTTGTTCTCCTCAACTTTTTTTTCTTCCAAATTTAATTTTATGCCATTATATGATGAAATTTCCTCTCAATTTTCAATGTTTCTATTGAATTTCTTATTTTCTTTGTTCAACTACTTTCTTATTTGTTCATTCCATGCACTTCCCTAAAGATGTTCGCCTTTGGAATGAATATGGATGAGAAGAGGTTTTAGCTCGACCCAAACAACTAGTAATGAGTTCTTAAGAATGCCTACGTGTACTACTAACTTATACAGTTCTTGTGTGCATGAGAGTGACATTTTGCATGTCACATAATCACGACTTAATGTCGTTTATGCCAATTTTACAAAACTGACCAACTTGTATATTTTTTTTTAAAATCTTACGATGAAATTAATTTTCTTTAAAGTCACTAGACTAAATTGATTATTGACCCTTAATGTAAGGATAAAAAGGTAATTATAGCAAACTATGCGTTGAACACACTTCATTTTCATTTAATTGAAGAAGTGAAAATTTGAAATCTAAGAGCATGAAAAAAAACAATTGCCAAAATTACATCATCCAATGAGGAATATATTATGAAAAATATTGTTTCTCACACATGTCATTCGAAAATTATTTCAATATATGTAGTATATGAGATATTATTTTTATTGACCTAATTAAGTTTTAAGTTTCTTATAAATTGGTATTTTCAAATAAGTACCTATTAAATTTTGTTGATCTATTGAACACTCAAAATTTGTATATTTTTTTAATTGAAGTGACATGGTTGTATCTTGTCCCATCATTTTGTTTCCATGTGTTAAGAAATATGAGGTTTTGTGACTGATATAAAATAATATTGCGATTAATGCAAACAATTAAAGTCATTTGTCATTTTATATTAACTAAAAAATCTCACATTTCTTAACACATGGACATTTTTTAACACATGGAGACAAGTAATCAAGATGACGAAGCAATATAATAGTCACGTTACTCAGTTAATGAAAAGATTTAAGTAGCGAAAACACAATTGAAAAAAAATACTCAATAAACTAAAAAGATATAATAAGGAGTTAACTGAAATATCCAAATTTATAAGTGACTTGAATCTTAACTAACCCTATTTTCGTTTTAGTATTATATTGTAATGGGGAGGTGTAGGAAGCAATTGCTTGAGTAGAGAATGAATCTAATACATACAAAGCTAAATTACTAAATACACTGCCTCACTTTACTTTTTCCATCCTGCTTTTCTTTTTTTTATTTGATTTTAATCCAAAATACCCTTTTATTCCTCAATACTCACCTAAAAATACAACCATGCACACATGATTTATAATCTTCCACAAAGGAATATCACAAATAAAAATGTATATTTACATACATATCTTATCCAATTTACATCCCAGTAATACTTAGAACTTAATAACACTCAAACCATTTTAACTAGCTTGTTATATATATATATATATATATATATATATATAGGTTTAGGGTGAAGAAGGAGGAAGAAAATATTACATTTATTTTTATAAAATTTACATTGCTGAAAAGAAAATTGGAATCTGAAATAAAAAGTGCTGATAAAAAAAATCTGAAATAAAAAAGGTTTTAAAATGAAGATTTGAAAATTAAGGTGGTTGGATGTGATTTTTTTTATATAAAAAAACTCATCAATTCGTGGTAGAATACCGAAAAAAGACTACACCTTGAGAAAACAAAGAAAATGAGGTTTGGGTAAAGGTGTTCCAAATGTTTAGGAAGATACAAGTTGAAGACAAGGGTATTTTAGGAGTTAATTCAAATAAAATGCAAAAAGGGAGGGAGTGCAATTAGCAACTACCAAAATGTGAGTGTGTTTTTTTCTTCTTTGAATAGAAGGAGTTGTTTGTGTTGCGGTTAACTTTATTGTTGGTGCTAATATGGTATATTATTTTTCTAACAAAAATATAGTACATTTTTATTTTTAAATGATATTTTATGTAAACCCGTATATTGTTCTTACTTTCATCTTAATTAAGAGAACAAAAATTATTTTCTCGGGGGTTTTAATAAAAATCTCCGGAAATTAGTTGGGTTTAATAAAATTTCCATTAATTAACCTCAGATTAATAACCTTAGTTAGCTTTACAAATTCTTTATTGGAAGGTTCTTGGTTCGATTAAATGAAATATTCTTAAATGATATTTGACTTTTTCATGGTGTTTGAGGTGAAGTTAGACAGATATATGTCTCTCTTAACCCATTTTTAGAACTAAAAAATAAAATGAGTTTCAACTAAAATTATATTATGTATACGTTAAAAATGAAATTGTATAAAAATTAGGTACACCAAAAATATTTATTGAAATGGTATCATATTTATATATTAATATAGATTATGAAATAGAAATATTTTGAATTTGCATCGATTGTTGCATCAATTAATTAACTTAATACTTAGGAGTGTTTTATTGCTACTTTCATATATGTCTATTATTGCTCTTATTTTATCATTTTTTTGGTAATATATTATTATCAGTTTATTTATCTAAAATACTTTTTTATTAGATTAAATTAATAATTTAGAGGAGTGATGATAGGACAATAGACTAATAGTCAATATACACTTTAATATTTATTGCCTAACATTTATAATTGCATGAATTGTCATAAGAAAAAAGAGTATAATAATTCCTTTTAAAAAAAGTATAATTTACCTGAAACTAGTAAACACAAGGTTGGTTGATTTATACAAACATTATCATATACATTTTTAGAAAAAGATTTTTTTTTTCTTAAATTAAATTAATTTATAAAATTTATTATATTGTAATTTTAGAAAATAAATTTAAGGCTAATTCATCTTGTAAAAAAATAAAGTTTGTTTCTATTTATATACACTATAATTTGGTTTTAATTCTCTTCTACGTGAGATATCTAATATATTTCTTTCAAAAACATTTATATATTATATATGAGAGTAAATATTTATAGATATAATAAAAGACAGATACTATAAACTCAAAATACTTCATTAAAATAAACTTTAATATGATATTGAGAATCAAATTTAACTTTAATTATTTTTTATAAAACTGACCTACATAGAATAATTTGTTATATTATCTTTAGTAAACATGAAATATCTAACCAATGTTGTTGGATAACTACGTGGATTATAACTTTCAATAGTTAATGATAATTAATGATAGTAATGATGATAATGGTATAATATTTTGAAAGATTAAATGTTGATTAGTAATGGAAAAAAATTAGGGACGGCACCATCTGGTTTTGCATTCTTTATAAATCATACAATACAATACCACACTACATGCAGATACAGACATATATCTGCATAATTATTTTGAGTGAGAAGTTGAAGATAACGTACTAAGGAAATATAAAATGGCGTTTAGGTATCTTAAGTTGATATAGAAAGTTGGAGGTTCTATAATATTTGTGATTAATTATCATTCAATTATTGATGTGACATATATATTAAACTGTAGCTAGAATAGCCCCACACTAAAACACAACACTTAATTAAAGTACCCTACCTTAATTTTAAATGAGCATAACCTAACTAATTTAATTTTTTTCACAGAATAAGTAATTTATTATATTTCAGAAGAAAGAGAGATGCTACTTCTATGTAATATTTTCAATAAAAAGAAAAGAGAGAAGAAGAGAGCTAGGAAAAAAAGTGTCTAACTATTAATTTACGGTAATTACTTACACTATAACTGTCTAACTAAAAGTGTACATTAAAATGAAATGTTTTCATTAATTTTTTTTATATAATAATATATTGTTCTATTTCGTTATATTTTATTTTATTAACATTGATCATCATAAATCGTAAAAGATCGAGAGTAATTTTGACCTTTTCCATATAAATGTGTTTGAATTGGGTGACTAACTAAAAATTCTAATTAAGGATTAATTTGTATATTTATAGATGTTTATTAGAAACAAGTTTAATCACAACTTAATCTGAGTTATTAATATTCAATTAATATCATAAATATTTTTTCATATTGTTAATATTTATTTTATTTTAACCACCTAAAAATTAGTGTAATAAATACAATAAACATCTAAAAATAAAAAATATATCTGAATTACCATAAATTTTCAAATATATTTATAAAACTCTGTATATCTATACGATTATAAAGACACATGTTAAACAATAAATACATTTTCAAGAGAATACTTTCAACTCACTCGATACTTATATTATTATACTTTGACCTGAGTCCAAGTAAGAACAACAACAATTTTTAAACTTGTATTACTGCTATAAATTATTACTTGTATATGGTCTTAAAATTTTAATATTTAGTAATAAATTAAGTATGAGTCATAAACTTTTCTTTAAAGTTGGTTTTGAATAGTTTATTTAGTGAACCTCTTTTTCTTGGAATGACTTTAGATTAAATATGATTTGGTGGTTCTCTCATCTTTTTACTTTTGTTATTATCCCAACTTAGTGTAATCTTGCTCATCATTTTGTTTGCTGCAAAAGCAGGGCAGAACAATATTTGTGATCTCTATTCAGCTGCTGTTGAAGTTTCGTATTTTTTAATGTCAGCACACACTTACATTTTCATCTAAGAAAGCAAAATGTCTCCATCATATAACCCTAATCGTGATTAATTAACAATCTTCTACGACTTCCTTTATCTATGGTTACTTGTAATTAAAAATTAGAATATGACGTTCATTTGAATTTTGCACTGAGTTGTTCTTTTCTTATGTCACTAATATCCATTATTCTATACTTGCTCAATAAATAAAGTAATGAATCATGCTTTATTCCAAAAGCTAGAGAAGATTTCATGCTTTTAAATGTTACAAGAGGATAATTACTTAAAAGATGATGATAAATACATATATATTTCTCACGATGATGATAAATAAATATATTGAATATTATTTGAACTCGATAGATAATCTTTTTATTGATTAAATACAAATATGAATATGTGTAATATCTATTTTTTTTTTTAACTTGTATGTGAAGATGATGATAGTTGTGAAGATGATAATAGTTGTTCTAATTCCTGTATTTAATCTTATATATGTATTTGTTTCAATTTATTAAAACACTCATAATTTATTAAGTAATATATACAATTATATTATTTTTCTCTTTTCTCTCTAATCTACATTTTTTTTCTTTATTTGATTTCATGTTCAACTAATGTATTAGCATATTACATTTCAAGAAATACAATTTCATTGAATTAAATTATTTATAAACACATTCAATTATTCTTACTATTTTTTAATATTTTTATTTATTTTTACCTTTCAATCTCAAATGTTTAATCCTTAGTTTATGATATCATTTTCTCTATTCTCTTACCTTTACTTTTATTTCATTTAAAGAATTTTTGTTTTTCTACAAATTTTTCATTAACTTCTCTTTAAATAGTTTAATATTTACTAAGTTTACTCAAATATTTAATGTATATATTTTTTTATAATCTTGATTAGAAATTTTTTTTTCTTTATGATTTGTTCAAATAATATATTGTATTTCAAAAAATATAATCCTCAATTTCATTGAATTAATACATTTGATAATTTTTTTATTTTATAATTATTTGATTTTTATTAGAATTGTTATTTAACATTTTGATTAGATATTTACACAATCATAATATTTTTTTTTTAATATTTGACACTAAAAAGGTTTATCTTTTTAACATTGATATTTTTATAATATCATTTTCATTTTGTATTTTTTTAAAAGAAATACTGAATTAGTGGTGGGTGTAGATAATATCATTGTGATTTTTATTTTATTATAAAAATATACTTAAATAATTATTGAAATAGGAAGAAAGGTCTTGTTGATAAAAAATGTTATTTAGACAAGTCAAAAACACCATTTTATAACCTTTCAAAATTTCTCATTCTCTTGACATCAACACACATTTAAAGTAAAAAAATATTTTTCCCTCTACTTTTAATAATTGTAATCTAGAACAAAGTGTTGGGTTGTAAATATATTATGTATATACCAATAAATTTTTTACCCAATGAGAAACAAGATGAGAGAAAAATTTATATTCATAAAAAAATAACTAATAATAGGTTGATAATCATGTACTAGTACTAGATTATAATTGAAAAAAAAAACATTTTTACTGAAATTGATTGGTTAAATTATCGTGGTAATCTAATGAATTTTAATTTACACTTGTCAAAATAACATTTTTTAAAAAAAAAAAAATCTTACTTTGACAAGTGGATATTAAAATGCACTAATTCACAACCTTTCAAACTTTCTCCACTCCTCATATGAGTTCATCTTTCATTAAAAGATAATTTCTACTTCTACTTTTAACAATTGTAATTTTAACAATTGTAATTTTAACAATTGTAATATAAAGTAATTCGGTGTTAGTTTTCAACATATGAGATAGATAGGTAGCATCAACACTTTTTATTATATTATTTTATGAAATGCGCCTAAATTTCATTACTCACTCTACTCAGTGGAACTACATGCAATGCAGCACTTGATAAATAAAAGATGTGTAAAAAGAGTCTCAAAAGGAAAGGAAGAACAATGATCCTCTGATGCCCTTTGTGGGGTGTGACTCGAGAGATAGATCGAAAGAGAAGGAAGAAAAAACGAAGTAAATGAAAGTGAAAGATGTGAGGGACACTGTAAAGATAAAGGAGAAAAAAAAAATACAAGAGAAAAAGAGTGGCTGTGAAAGGACAGAAAGAAAAAGAAACATGAGAAAATGAAGAAGTGAGTGATGATATTTACCTATCGCTCTTAAACCTTTGAAATAAAAAGTGATTTGTTTTTGCAGAGCAAATGGGTATTTTCAAAACCGAACCTTTATACTCGGTTATTGAAGACTGTCTAATCATTTATCTAATCTACAAATGCGTTTTATTCCTCCAAGTTCTGATATAAGAACTGCTTCTACACATTCTAATGGAAGAAACATGTAAAACAAAAACTCCTGTGAAGAAACACACTGAAGATTTTCCTTAGAATGACAAAATTATGTAATAAATGAAACGAGGTATAGTAATGTTACCTGAATCAATCATCAGGTCTTATGTTTAATTTTATCTTGAGACTTACACTAAAAGCTGGTTTATTTAACAAGTTCCATGCCTCAAACCAGTTCAACCACCATTTAGTTCGAGTTCCAACTGGTTTATCTAACCATCCACGTGAATCGGTCACCAAACAGATAAACCAATTGAATTAGCCTATTCAATTTGATTTGAACAACATTAATTTTCACTTAGAGACAGCTTAAATCGTGATCCAATTAATCGTAGTATATCAGAACAAGAAAGCAATTGTTCCTTTTACAGTAATCAGAAACCATAAGAATCAAAGAATCGAAGAGGGAAAGAAATATAAGTAAAATATGAAAAATATATGAATATATATACAGAGAAGGAGAAGGTAGTGAATGTCCTAGTTATTTTGTTGCAGCAACATATACATAAGAGGATAGAGGATACAAGGGTAAGGTGAAGATAACAAATAATGAATATTTGGCTAAGCTATTTTTGTGCACAATATTCTAGAAAAAAAAACAACTAACTAACAAGGTAGCAAATCATCCCCAAAGAGATAGAGAAGTCTCTCCACAGCCCAACTAGGCTGAGGAGGAGGCTGAGAAGTGGCGGAGTTGTGGTGGCAGCAAGAACTCAGCAAAGGGGCTCTGCAGAGTGGACAAGTGGGGTTGTGATTCTCGTGCTCATGCTCCAACCATCGGTCTATGCACTCTCTGTGGAACACGTGGTAACAGTTCATGAGCTCCCGAACCTCGTCCTCCACCTCCAGCTGGTTGAGGCAAACCGCACACGTGTCCTCTGTGCGTGGGAGCCTCTCCTTAATCTCCCCGAAGGTGGTGAGCACAAGGGTGCTGTCCCTGTCTCTTGTGGTCTGAGGACAAGATTGAGGTGGGGTGTCTTCAGAGCTTGTTCTTGTGTCGTTGATGAGTGTGAAGAGGAAGCATAAGACCCATCTCAGAACTGCAATGATGAGAGCTGCCTCGTATATGGCCTGTCCTATTGTGAAGCCAGAGAGAGGGTCTTCAACGTAGAACCCCATTGGAAGCAGCTATGAAGATGGATGGAGGAAGAAAATGTATGTGAGAGAGAGAGAAGAAAGGGAAAAGGGGGAAGTTGTAATGAGTTCTGTGGCTTTTTTATAAAGCCCAGAAGGGAGTGGTGCTATAGTGGAGCCTGTTTTTTTTTCTTTCTGCTTTCTCTTTGCCTTTCCTTTTACTTTACTTTCACTCACTTCTACGTTCTTTCTTGCTATGCTTTTTCAAATTGAAAAATGTCACTTTCATTATACAAAATATACTAGTTCTACAAAATATACTAATTTGATCATTACTATTTTAAAATTACGCAATTTAAAAAAAAAAATTACTCTTTCAAATTATGATTGGGTTGTCAATTTATGAGTACTGTTTCAAATTATGATTGTTTTTTTTTGTTATTGTTTTGTTAAAGATTATCCACCGTCCTTTTGTGATTAAGAATAAAAGGTCACCGACTAGTCCTTCAGACTCTACCGCGTGTCATCAGGAGGAGTGTGAGGTATGGGTTAAGCCATGCTTTTTTAGTAAACAAAGAATGAGATGGTTATTCACAGCTAACACAGTTGCGTCATCCACTATCAAAATGGATCTTCCCATTCTCTATTAATTGGTATTGATGTCTTTTTGTTTCTCTATTTTTAGATATAACACTTCTGCATGGCATCTCAAAGGATTACAATCAACTCACTTTTTTTAGGAGTATAACTTCTGTACTACCAGGGTGTAAAGAAATTTACACTGTAATCTAATTATAAATACTTTTTTTATAATAAATTGGTTAGAATTTTATAAAAACTATCATCTTAATTGTAGATATTTACGCACTAAAACTGGGTGTGAAGGGGTAAAAGGAGAAAATAAAACACGGTTTCAAATACTTATTTTAATGTAGCAAATCAACGTGCTTTCAAGTTGAAAGTTTCTTGAAACATTGGGTGACATAATTGCCTTTTAACTTTGGAAAAAAAAAATTGATTAATGAACTTTTCGATGCCATCAATTTCGGGCATAATTGGATTCAGTTGTTAAAATAATGGGATTTGTTAGGTGAAAGATAAAGGGAACAATAGTCAGGTTGCTTTTTCACATGATCATGAAACGTCATAGTGGTCCCATTGCATGTGTAGATTCCTAACATCCTACTCGGATCCAACCTATGTACAGTTCATTACCCCATTTGATTAAGAAGTACGATGAACATGACAAACAGGAAAGGGTGCTCTTAGTGGAGGAGCGAAAGTGCCGGATTACGCCACAAAGGGAGAGCACCACAGTCAACTATGACTCATTGCTTGCAACAGAAGAGAGAAGAAATTGCAGGGGCATGAAATGGGATTTTCATACCACATCATACCTAAAAACCTTTTAGTTTTTAGAGTTCCCCATTTATGACTGCATGCGGTGGAAGAAAGCAAGAAAGCTCAGCTTAACAACACATAGAAGCATGCTAAAAGAATGCTCTGATGTCCATTAACCAAAGAAATTTACAAACTGGACACTGCCTGAGTTGAGTCACTGATAAAGATGTGTTATTGCCAATTCAGAAAGATGAATTGAACTCCATCTCTGTCACGGTTATACATCATAAGCAGATATTTTTTGTTCTGGCAACGAAGAACTTTTAGACAGTGGTAATATCTGAAGCTCTCTTTGGGGAGCACTGCGTAAAAAGATAAGAAATAAAAGTAATAGATTGTTCAAATGCTTTAGACCATTGCTCCACCTTCTTCCATCTTTTTTCGCATTTTGTATTGCAATGTAGCTGGTGCACAATCTAAAGGTGTTTCTCCTGAACAAGAAACAGTCGGTTAGGATTTTCATACAGCAATTTTGCGGCGTATTTTATATTTTTGAGATATTTCTTACAAAGAACAACAGCAAAACAATAAATTAAGTGGCTGAATTCTGGGAAGGGAAAAGATCAATTACCTTGTGCATTCTTGTGCTCCAGGCTTGCCCCCGAATCCATGAGAGTGAAAACTATATCAGTTTGATTGAAGACTGCAGCCTACAGAGGATATTAAAATTGGTGAACACCATATGATCAAGAAAATATGCATGCGCACAATCATGGGCAAAAGAGTGAGACAGGTACCAAATGTAATAAAGACAGTCCTTGTTTGTCCTTGTAATTTGCATCCACACCCTGCACATTTCCGAATCCATGAATACTACTTCCAAAAATATAACCTATAAAGGTATGTGTCTATTTTGAAAGTGACAAACCTCATTAAGAAGTTTCTTAACAGCACCAATGTCACCATTTTTTATTGCTTCTCTTAAACCCTGAAAGCGTCACAGTTAATTCAACATATGATTTTCAGCTCCCAATATCGTTTTGCACAATGTAGAGAAGTAATTGTTTAAATTTAAACAGCAAAAACATTTACCTCTCCACTAACTTCATAATCACTTTGAGGTCTGTCTGAGGTACCATTCATAGAACTGTAAATTTACATCATAAACTATCAAATAATGACATAATAAGAAAACACTAAAGAGAAAAATTAATTCATGAGCTATGATGCAGGGATATGATGCTTATCTGATACAACGACAATATGCTTATTTTAAAAATAACAAAATATGATACATGCCAGATACACATTTAAAAATTTACAAAAATTCTAAAAACATAATAAATATATAATTACAATTGTGCAAATCCAAATTAAAATTACATTTCTTAGACATTGTCAAAATATTTTTTTTATAAATATTGACATCATAAAAGAATTAGTGCTTCATAGATTGAATTGATAAGTATCAGTAAAACATTTTAGAGTATCGGTTACAAATAAGTGACAAATTAAATGCATGAGAACTCATGAATTAGAGGTGAACAGCCTATGAGCTTAGCTTAGGCATAATGAGACTCGTGATTACTTCATAAATGCAGTATCTTGAAGAAATGTCAGTATATTAAAAAAACTAAATTTTCCAGATGAATGTACTTCATCTCTCATATTCACAAGGAACATAAGAATAAATAGCAAACAACCATTATGGTGTCTAGGCTAGATTATAATTCCAGTCCAGAATATTCCAACATTAATCCATTCCTTAATTTTCTAGGAATTGCTTGCCTTTTCAGCTTATGGGTTTTGGATGACAGGTCAGGGAAAATGCCTATGACTTCCCAGTTACCATCTTAGCCAATGAATACTTAATATATGATAATACTGTTAGAATCTTGTAAATATAGTAACGTGTATAATAAGATTAATTAGATTGATTCTCTCTCTCTCTATATATATATATTATTAGTCTAAAATACGGTAATTGAATACTTTTCTCCCATAAATTCAATAGCTCCGTTATGGTCTATACACACAAAATTCATCATATGCTCTCTTGTTTCTCTCTCTCTCAACATGAAATCTAGAGCCTAACAAGATGCTGATTCCAAGATATCTCAATAAACCCACTGTTCATCAGAATCTTTTTTATTTTTTCATCAATGTTTTGGCATCTCTATTCTTGCCACCACCACTAGTCTTTTCTGACGAGCAACCACACCATTGACTTTGTCTCCTCAAGGCTAGTCTATTCCCACCAAAGGTTGAAAATGCACCCATGCACACTGCCTCTACCCATGTGTGTTTCTCCCACATGCTGCCAAATCCAATCTGTGTGACAACGCATCTAGTGTCTATTCCCAACACTATCAACTGGGATTTGTTCATCAATCTTTCTTCTATTTAGATACGATCTCGGTTTGGTGTTTGGACATCTCCTTGACCTTGAGACTATTTTATCCCATTTTTTGCCATTGTTACTATTTGGCATTTTCTCTCTTCTTGTTGACTAATGGCTACCTCTAGCACTGCGAAGTTTGACACTCAGTTTTTACCAGCCATGTCACTATATCACTCTCATATGAGCAATTGGATGGTAAGAACTACTTCTCATGGGCTTCTCATTGAACTTTGGCTTATTCGAAATGATACACATCTCACAAAAACAAAATAAAACTTTTTCCTCAGTAGATCATCCTCCATGGAAGAAGGTCGAACTTAGTTGTGTTGTACCATCCAAGCCACCATTAACCCATCTCTTCGCCATGTACTACACACTCACAAAACCTTTAAAGCTATTCAGACATAGGCCAAACAACTTTCTACAAACACTTTTCAGAGACTCTATTAGGATTTTGAAGATCTCATGACCATCCATAGGGTTGTCAGATTAAGGATTCTATGTCAATTCATTTTGGCAAGGTCTCTGCTTCTACTCTTGTAGCACAACTTCAAAATCATCAGAAGTTTTTCATATCCTCAGCCCTATATGGTTTACCCATAAAGTATTCTCATGTTTGTGCTCAAATCCTAGGTAGCCCCACGGAAGCTATCATGGACAGTACCTCGGCAACTCTCCTTCGTGTTCCTACCAAAGCTTCCTTTGAGTCTTAGCCCCTTCCTATTTCACTAGACTCTTCTGATTTAGTCTCTAACTAACATACCTTTACAACATAAAGGGGGCAAAGGAGGACCTTGATGCAAACATTGTCAAAGGTTGGGACACACAATTGATAAACTTTGCATGGTTAACCTTCTTGAACTTTCTAGGTCGCTCAGAGTTCTAGTCCTCCTCTTTAGCTTCCACTTCTCTGTTGCTTTTTTATTTAGTCTCATCACCTTCCTATAACAACTTCCTGAAATGGAACGAACATCGTTAGGTTGGCTCCATTGCTACTATTGCACGAAATAGTTATTCCTACGATGGCATCTCACACTCTTTAGGCTCTTGGGTCCTTGATTTTGAGTCATCGTATCACTGGCAATAAATTTATTTTTTCTTCATTTACTACTTTTGGTTATTAACCCTTTGTCACCATGGTAAATGGTTCTTACACACAATCCTGAAGTGTTGGTATTGTTTATCATATTCCTTCTCTTTCTATTCATAGTGTCCTTTATGTCCTAGGACTTCCCTTAATTTATTGTCCATTAATCAACTAACACAATCTCTTAATTGTGTCATTTTTTTGCTAAAGATTATTTTCTTGTAGGAGCAAAGAACGTGGGTGAACAACTGACTTTAGATGTGAGTCTCTTGGTCTCAATTAGCTCAATAGGCCTTATCTTGTTGAATTGGCGACAACATCCCCATTGGTTCACAATCAGTTAGGATATCCAAGTCTTAATAAGTTGAAACAATCAATCCCTAGTCTTTCTAAGTTAGATTTTTGAGAGTCATGTTAATTGGGTAAGCATAACCAAAGTTCTCTTTTTAGCCGCACTATTAGTTAGGCTTCGTCCCCTTTTGTTCTAGTGCATTCAAAAGTTTGGAGTTTGAGTAATATTTCCTCTACATTAGGGTCAAGACATTTAGTTACTTATATAGATAAGTTTAATTGTTGTATGTAGTTATATTTAAGGAAAGATTGTTTAGAGTTATTTTTTATTAAAATCAACAATCAATTTAGTACCCATATTCACACCTTATAAAGTGATAATGAACGAGTATCGGATTACTCAGTTTCACACCTTATGACGTCTCATGGTGTATTACATCAAACATGTCCTCATACTCCAACAAAATAGAGTTGTTGAATGCAAAATTGACAATTTTATACCACACGAACTCTTCTTCTCTGCTTTCATGTTTATCATTTCTTCGGTAATGCAATACTTATTACATGATATCTTATCCACTTTGTGTCTTCCTCCATTCTATAAGGTAAAATCCCTCAACAAGTTCTATATCTTTACCACTCTCTCTCAATCCTTTACCATCTCGGGTCTTTGGTTCTACATGTTTTGCTCATGCTCTTGACTCTAGGATTTACAAACTCTCCTTGGTCTTATAAATGTGGGTGTCCAAGATCTCAAAAACGGTACAAGTGTTATTCTCATACTCTTTGCAGGCATTTCATCTTTGTTGACGTCACCTTCTTTCAAATAGTTACTTTTTTTGGCATGAACCATCTACATCCAAAACTTCTCCTTCTTCAATTACGACTATATTGGTACATTTTTGTCCTCTGAAGGAGTCTCAATTCCTTCCAGATCCATCTTCACCTTTTCAAGTCTATCAACGCCGTACCCATCCTATGCAACTGCTAACTAGCACTAACAACACCACAAACTCACCTTTGGAGCCAACTCATTCATCTCATCCTCCAGTCCCGACTCCTGAGTAAATAATTTCTATTACTCTAAAAAAAGTATACATTCTACTCATAAACATGCTTCTCCTTATACTTTTTTGAGTCATTGTAATGTTTCTACTTTCTAGTATTCTTGTCTTTCTTCCTTGTCCTTTTCTTCTATTCCTAAGAATACAACTGAAGTCTTTGTCCATCCAAGATAAAAATAAGCAATAATAAACTAGATGTCTGCATTATAGAGAGCAATGGGACTTTGAACCATGTTCCTACCACCAAGGAAGTCAATGGTTGGTTGTTTATAGGTGTATATAGTCAAGGTTGGTCAATATGCAACAATGGCCAACTTAAGACTCATCTCATCACAAAAAATACTATACTCATATCTTGGATTGGATTATGGGAATATTTTTCTCCCGTTGCCAAGGTGCCTTTTATGCGACTACTCTTGTCTATTGTTTCCATTCATCATTGGCCTCTATATCAATTGGACATCAAGAATTTTTTTTAAGATGGTAATATGCTTGAGGAAGTCTACATGGAGCAACCTCCTTGCTTTGTTGCTCAAGACGAGTTTTTTGGTCTTGTATGTCAATTGCAAAAACCTTTATAGGGCCTCAAACAACCATCCAAAGCATGGTTCAATAGATTCAATATAATGATTCAACAATTTGCTATGACTAAGAATGAGGTTGACCATTCTGTTTTTAATCATAGTTGTATCTATCTGGTTGTTTATGTTGATCATCTCGGCATCACAAAGGTGGAGAAACATCTCTTCAAGCCTTTTCCAAATGAAAGATCTTGATATCACAAAGGTGAACTACCTTATTATTACCCTTCCAAATATCTCGTTCACAATAAGTGTAGTAAGTCAATTCCTCAACTCTATCACATTGATCAATACATTAAAGGAGATCTAGGAAAGGATATTTTGTTCAAAGACAAAGGATACACTTGAGTTGTCAGATATCTTGATGCATACCAGGTAAGCTCCACCATTGATAAAAGGTCCATTTCTAGGTTTTGTATATTTGTTAAGGATACATTGTCTCTTAGAAAAGCAAGAAGCACAATGTTGTAGACAGGTCCAATGTAGAGGCGGAGTATGAACTATGGCTATAGCCAATCAAGAGCTTATGTGGCTCAAACAATTGCTTTAGGAACTAAAGTTTGGGAAAGTTACATAATTGTCTCTTATATGTGATAACCAAGTCAACATGTACATTGCCTTAATCTAGTATTCCATGAAAGGACGAAGCATATTGAAGTTGATCATCCCATCATATCCCGGGAAATAACTATTAGTTTTGTCAATTCCTGTGATCAACTAGTAGATATATTCAATAAGTCACTAGGGGGTCCTCGAATTAACTACATATGAAACAAGCTTGGTGTGTATGACCTACATACTCCAGCTCTAGACGAGAGTTTTAGAATCTTGTAAATATAGTAATGGTTGTTATTAGGATTAATTAGATTGATTCGATATTTATATTATTAGCTCAATATTTTGTAATTATGTTTTCTCTCTTATAAATCAATAGTGTTTTTGTGGTCTAAACATGCAGAATTCATCCCATGCTCTCTTCTCTCTCTCTCTCTCTCTCACACACACACACACACACACACACACACACACACACACACACACACACACACACACACACACACCATATATAATTTCAGGTCAACTGAAAATTCAATTTCACTTCAGCAAAAATAGATATGAGTTAATCAGTCCTTACCTAAATTTGCTAGTTGAACTGGAGCTTCTATTTTTTGGAGCAGTGTCTGTTTTCTTAGGTTTAGGATTTGATGGAGCTGCAATAACTGGGCTGGGTTTCCTCTGTAACAGAGGATAGACAGAAAAATTATGAGTCTGCAAATTGTGCAAACAAAAAAGAAAATATGCATATGATATTAAGAATTATTACCTGTTGGGAGGGTGCATCAGAGGAAGGGGCGGGAGCTTCACAGATGCAAAGTGGCATTCCACACTTACACTCTTTAATGTCTGATACAAGATTATTCTCTGCAGTTGCTATGGATTTTGAATCAACATTTGCATTAATATCCAATTTAGAAATTGTATCCGTCACACTGTTAGCTCTGCCCGAAGAACCCTGTGGTACATCCTTTCCAGACCTGTGCCCACGGAGAATATGTAATGTATAATTCCTAAATAATATTGGTCTTGTGTAGAAAATAGCGATATTTTTACAAAAAAAAGAAAAAGAAAATACTAGTAGAGGAAAGCTAAATTGACAAATAAAAAGAGAAACATAAACAAATGGAAGTAAAAGAAAAAAAAAACAAGAGGACGTTTTCCTTTCATTTAGACAATTGGGCCAATGGCCCTTCAGAGTAAAAGAAAAGGGATAATTCTGATAAATAAGATATGCATTATGCTGTCCCAGAGGTTGGGGGATATGTATTTCCAATCCATTATTGTGAGTGAAATAAAAGTTTGAATGTTTATCATGAGACCTTTTTTCATGCTAAATAATTTATATTATTACTCCACATAACTTTTGTAAGACTACGCTCTCAGCCTCTCTATTTTGTAATGGTCTTTGGAAAAGGGTTTTCCCTGTTAAAAATATGTTGAGGGAAGGATTGGGTAACTTTTTTCATTGACGTGTTCTATTTTCTCTCCCTCTCCCTTCCCTTTGTTTTCTTTTCCAAGGAGAAACTCTAATCCTCCTAACACTTCGTAATCCCCTTCTCCTCATCTTGATGACTTTATTCTTTTATAAGAAAAAGCATGCACACAACTTTTTCAATTAACATTTTGCCATATCCATTAGGATAAAAAGAAGTTTCCCACCAAAAAGACAAAAGAATACTATTCCAAAACTGCTTGAGCTTAGAGACTTTCCAAATCAAATAAAGAGATCCGGTGTATTTAGGGTAAATAGCCTAGAAAAAACTTCAATAGTTAAGTCATGCATTTATGCTTAAACAGATCACAAGTTCAACTAAACAAGATGGAAAATAAATTAAATTTTGAGGTTACTCAAATGGTTCTTTTAAAATGCCATGAACCCAAATGATTATTGAAAAACAATAAAAAGCACATGCTATGAAGTTGTGAGAAAGTAATTTACCCTGAGTTGTTGAAACAATCAGCACATACTCGGACATTTGAGTAAATGCCAAATTGTGGTAAAGCCTAGAAAGAAGGATATCGTTACATGAAATTCATCAAGGATAACACTGGCATTAATATCCGAAACATTATACACAAGCATACCATTTGATTTGATGAATGTTCACTGCACAATGTTCTCCCACAGGATCTACAGTGGTGCTGCATATATACATTATACACAAGTGTACAGTATAGTCACTTTCCAATACTGGAAATTTTTCAGTGAACTGAATTTCACGTGAAATAGCAGAGTTTGGACTTGGTTTATATACACGTAAGTATGGAATATTTTACAGAGACGTCCAAAAAATTTCCACTATTTTATTCTCACCACATTACCTTATTCATTGATATAACATGAGCATAAGATAAGTTCTTATCAAGTGTTTGTCTAGAACACTAAAAATATATATAAATTAAACTTCATGCCTACCCGACTCCATGCCTAACCAAAAAAAAGGTCGACGCATATATTGATTAACCAACTCCTACGCACCATGACCAATACGACATTTAATATATAACCATGGCTCATTCTGTACGGAATCTTAAATCAGCAATAAGTAGCAAGCATTGTAAATTTGGGAGAACTTAAATCCCAAGGGTTGTGCACCTTCAATAAGCATTTAATAAAAATTACCATTCTTGATCTTACATTATTAACTAATAAACTTCGTTCTCATTCCTAAAATAAAAACACTAACCTATCCAACCGATTCAAACACCGACTATTTTGCATCAAGATGATCGCAAAACCGCTAACAAACAGCAGAGTGTTCGTAAAGTTTATTACACATCCAAAGACGGGGCATAACATAATAGAATTAAAAAGCGGAAAATTCCGATCGAAATTGGGAACGAAGGTGAAGAAGATGAGAGATGTACCCTTCTTCTGAAGGTGTTGAAACCGCAATTGCAGACAACGCATCGCGCTGCTTCTTGGAATTGAGGAGGTTCTGCTGTTGACATGATCTTTCTCTTTCCGCTTCCAAATTTCAATCTCTCTCTCTCTCCCTCTCTGCTGATCAAATCACAGAGTCACGATTCATTTCTCCAAATGGAGGATCAGGAATAACAACAATAATTCTTTTTTGGTGGAATGAAGATTGTGATTTTTCTTGGACCTAATATTTTTTTAGGAAAAATAATACAAGAGGATCTTGCAAGGAAGAATTACATTCTGCACCCCAATATACTTCCATATGTACTGAAATTCCAATTTTATCCTTTCAAAATTGCATTTTAGATTGTGTTATCCAAAATTGAAAAAAAAACGAATTTCGACAGTTGATATTTTTAAAATTTTTTCTAATTATTTGTAAATTGTTTCATAAAAAATAAAATTATTTTAGACAAATGTAAAATTCACACACATTTGTTATAAAAGAAATAGAATATGTCATTATTAATGATTAGAAGTCGTATAGTATATTTTTTAATTTTAAAATACAAAATCTATGTATATATATGAAACTATCTAAGAACTATATATGTGTCACATGTCTCGTACATCATGTGGATGTTTTATGTAAACGATTCCCCATCCATGACATCACGTGCTAACTATAATGCACTTTAGGTTTCATTATATGTTGATGTGTCTTCTAATACATGTTCATATTCAATCATGTGATGCAAAATACCGATAATCTTCATAAATATACCTTGCATTCAATGAAATTATATTATGCACTTAAAATATTAAACACAAATAATTATACTAAAATATCAATAGACACAACAAGAGAAACTAATCACCGAAAAAAGCATGCTCCTACTGTGAGACCAATTGTGTCTCATCATCATTCAGATTATGTGAAAGACAATGTAGCAATATAGATGATTGATCTTCATCTGCACTGGGAAGTATGCTCGGGTGTGATGCTAATTTGAACCATGTATCCCTGTATAAAGTAATGGATGTGAAGCTAATGTTACACCGATAACAAGGTGGTCATTAGAGTGCGACCATCGATCATCAATAACAGTGACTACACCACCTTCAAATAGGGGGAAGTTGAGGATCCATATGTTTATACCCATATTGACACAATACACACTCCCACAAATTATGTTGCGAGCAAGTCTCAAGCCAAATATATCCTAAGAACAAGGATATCACCCCAAACAACCTACTCAAATGATGGTCATCGTACGAAGTCTAGATCACCCCAGCATAGGTGACATCATCTATTTGGCGCACACAATGTCAACTGTCCAGATATGGTGTTCGATCATGATGCCCGAGAGAGAATCTCCTCATATGGATTCATATCCTTCATTCTCATCCATAAGAAATGCTCAAATATTCACACATGTGCCATTAGGAACAAATCATTATTGATATCTTAAAATGAAAATAAATATAAATTTTCAAATTATGTATATTATTTACTTATAAAAGCATGACATAATCTCTCATCTACTTTTTCTAGGCAAAGGAAGCATCCCCAGTTGGTCAAACATGTCGATGAGTTCGACTGCTCCCATGCATACCCACCACCCATCCTTAGATTATTAAAAAGAGACAAGTACAACAAATTAACAAATGTCACACTTTTATCAACGAAAATAGTGCATCTAACAAGGTACAACAAATAAGCCTAAGTTGCATAGTCCCATCTGTGATGGACGATGCACTCCTCATACACTTCGTGCAACCAACTAAGTTTAATATGAGCGTCATGACATTGCCTTAACTCTATCGTGGAATCATCGAATTTCACTCAAAGGAGCTCAACCAACATTAACAATGTTGATGTGAAATTCAATGTCACATAAGAACATATTTGTCCCACTATAAAGGGATCCAACTGTTGAAGATGGGAAGCTTTGATGTGTCAAATCCTCATAAAGCTTGAAACTGTGTTGTGTTTTAGGTCTAGGTTTTGTTATGGGGTTTAGAATCTTTGTAAGATCAGTCTTGATTCTCAAAGAAATCTTTTTTCAATATGTTTTAAAGATTAAAGTGTTTTTCCATGCAAAGGGAAAAACAACGGATTAAAGTTTCGAGATAATCAGTTGTTTGTCACTTAGCTGACAAAGGTGTTTTGAAACTATTTTTTGAATCAGTTGTATAACTGCCAAAACCATTCAACCGGTTAAATCATGGTTTTAACCGATTAAATGTGTGTTTTCATAACAGTTTTTTGAAAACCTGTTTTAACTGATTTGGTTGTTCAAATCTACCTTCAATGATACCTTCTCAAGGTTTATAAAATGAGTCTTCTTTCAAACATAAAAAGATTGATGAAACAGAAAAATTTGATACTCTGATTTGAGAGATTACCAATTGTTTGTGAAAAGGTGTTTTACCAAGTTTTAGCAAGATTGCTTTTGAGCTTTGTTGTGATTCAAAGAACTGATCAATAGGGTTTCTGGTGTACTGTGATTCCATGTGTTTTCTAACCCTGTTTTGGTTCTTGTAATTGTTCATATTACTCTTTGTAAAACTGTTGTAAAATCCTGTAAAGTCAGTGTGATTCTGGCTTGAGGTGTTGGTTGTGTGCAAAGAGGGTGAGTAGGCTCTGTGGGATTCCAAGTCACCTCTTTGTGTGGTGTATGTGTAATCTGTGATTGGTTGCATAGTGAAATACTCAGTGGTTTGACTGAGGACTGGATGTAGCTCTTGGATAGAGTGAACCAATATAAACCTTGTGTGTAATTCTCTCTATCTCTTCTCTCCATAACTGTTTGATATTTTTCTCTTTCATAAACAACCGGTTGAAAATTCTAATATATGTTTATGTTTGTGAATTTGCTTGGCTTTCTGAATTTCTTTTCTGAGTTGATTGTTAAAGTTTCATTCTAAGCAAAGTATTTGTGAAAAGCTTTCGAAAAAAATTCACCCCCCTCTTGTTCTAGCCATCAATCCTAACAATTGGCATAAATAGCAAGGTTCTTGAAAGTTACTCAAGTTTTGATTTTTGGTCTTTGAAAATCTTTTGATGGCTGATAAAATGCCATTTGGGGAAGGTGCCTCAATAAACAGGCCACCTCTATTTTGTGGAGTCAATTACCAATTTTGGAATGTGAGAATGAAAATTTTTATACACTTAACTGATAAAGGTATTTGGGAGTCAATTGAAAATGGTCCTTTTGTACCTCAAGTTAAGAAAGATGATGTTTTAGTTGATAAGCCTTCATCCGAGTGGACTGAGGCAGAAAGTAAGAAGGTTAAATTTGATTGGATAGCCAAAAACCTTATAACATCTGCTCTAAGTTGTGATGAGTTTTTCAGGGTTTCACAATGTAGCTCGACCAAAGAAATGTGGGACATCTTAGAGGTCACACATGAAGGCATAAATGATGTGAAGAGAGTTAGGAAGCATGAGTAAGAATGTATGGCTTTAAACTAGAGGGGGGGGGGGGTGAATGGTTTAAAGAGGGTTTTCGCAACTTTTTAGTCTAGAATGAAATTCCTTCGAGAAAACTTGATT
>Ga0123342_1003818_pt1 | contig 23705 bp, 3 predicted proteins | sample Turbeawhitnodule_FD_89960 | JGI IMG/M metagenome (GOLD analysis project Ga0123342, IMG submission 89960) | Root nodule microbial communities of legume samples collected from Mexico - Turtle bean Mexico white nodule | ecosystem: Host-associated > Plants > Roots > Nodule | place: Mexico: Nepantla... | reverse complement strand
CATATATATTCCTTAAAAAAAAAATAAAACTATTTATTTTTTTTTTTTGGGAAAAAAATTTTTAAAAAAATATAAAAAAATATAAAAAAAAAAAAAAAAAAAAAATTTTATTAAAAAAAAAAACAAAAAATCCAAAAAAAAAAAAAAAAATTATCAAACCCTAAAAATATTGAACTTGTGAACCTATGAGAAGTCAGAAGAATCATTATTCATCACAAAAAAGAAGATACATCTAACAAGTTAGTTCTATGTGGCAGTCAAAAAAGCATTTGAGATACCAAAAGTGAGTGATATATAATATACTATTCATTCCACCATGCATGTTAATTATATATATTTACAAATTCTCTTATTAACTCTTTCATTTCAATTTCAACATTGAGTTGTGGATAAAAAGAAATCAGAGTAAATTATAATAATTTTTTTTGTGTTATTTAAATATTGTGGTCATGGTTGGAGATTTAAAATCAAAGATCTAATTAGTCTATTTTAGAGTTTGCAGGTTTTGCTTGTTTTGGTGTCTCTTAAACTTTTTTTATTATTTTTGTTTTTAAAGTTTAGGATTGAAAATCTTAATTTAAATTGAAAACTTGGAATTGGATTTTCTAATACATTATTAAAATATTGAAATGGGGATTTTTAAAAAGTAACCTTTTTATGCTTTTTTTAAAAAAAAAGTAGTAACACTTACAAATTACCCTAACAAAAAACACACAAAAATGGATCACCATCAACACAAGGTTTAAAAAACAGAGAAACACTTCAAATGCAACAAAGTAACTATAATGAAAAAAAAAATTAATAAAGAAGCATTTCACCTATACACTTAACAACCCTTAGTTAATTAAACAAACAAAACTAATAACAAATCTGACAGTAAGACTAATAACTATTCCATGGTAGAAAATTTTAATAATAAATTAAAATTTCAAATATATTTCTTTCAATATAACAATTTGTTTTTCAAATCATTTTCAGCTCCCAATTTTTACTGATATTTTTAGAAAGATTTGTTATCATATCTTTGGAGATAATCATGCACAAACATTAGTAATCTACAACTATGAGACGTTATAAGAAAACAATTTATTATCATTTTGTCAATCTTCCACAAGGAAAAATGGTATAATATCAATTTAAAAATAGTTATTAAGAATATTTTTAATTATGTGTTATTCCTTCAAAAGATATATAAGTAATAACACTCCTACACTTTATTCTTAAAACAGTATATATTTATTTATAGAAAATGTATTTTATACTTATAATTTAGTTTTACCCCACAGTGGACCCATCAATCTTCCACCAAAATAATATTAGTTGCTATGCCAAATAAAAAGCCAAACACGTTTATCAATTTCGTTTTTAAGGTAATTGTTCATATTCTTATTACTGTTATACTTGTCTTCATTCTCTCTTTGATTATGACTCTTTGGAATTGATATTTGTCATCTTCCTTATACACCCTTTTAGTGAATACACACAAATAATTTTTATTTTATTGATTTTTTTTATCAGATATAATAACATTTTATAATATATATAAAAGAAAGTAAATATAAATCTTATTTATAGATAATTTTTTAAGATTAAGTTAGATTTAAAATTTATTTTTAAATAATATTAAAATTATTATAGTAAAAGTTTTTTAAAATTATCATTATCAAATTGATCGCTACAAAATCACTTATAAATATATAATTTTATTATATAAATGTATATAAATATCTAGCAATCTTATAAAATTGAGTTAAAATTCACTTTTTACTATTTTCTCTTTTATTATGAATATTATATCTATGAAAATTAAGAATAATTCTTTTTGTTAGTTACAAACTATGGCATGCAGCTATCTCCTTTTCAAACACTCAAAATATTTGGTTGCTGAAACAAAAAAAGTAAAAAGGAAAGGCAATCTAACTCAACAAAACAAAAGCAAAAGTTGAATTAAAGTGGATCACTCTCAATATTTGCTGCAACCAAACGCATTGCTTCCACTTTCTTCCTTCTCTTTCACCACAATCATCAAAGTATTTCGGTCAAAAACAATTTTATAAATATTTTTAAAGAAAAAAAATAATAAACATTTTTTTCATTTAGTTTATGTAAAAAGAATTCATATAATTTCTCTAATTTTTTTAAGACTTATACATAATTTAATTTTAATTTTTAAACTTTTCAAACATACTCAAGATATTTATCCTCGTTAATTAGAACGGTTGAATCCTACCATTATAAGAAAATTATCAAATAAAAACTAATTTTAAAGATAAAAATAATTAGTTATTATATTAACTAAATTAGAGAACATTTAAGAGACTATTTTTTTTTTAATTTTTATTTATTGTTAAATAGTTTTTAAATTGATATCTAATTAACTATTAATGTTTTAACTACCAATTATTTATATTCTAAATTTGGTAGAAAAACCTTGATCGCTAATTAGATATCAACATTTTAGAGACTATTTTTATTTTATTTCCAAATTAATTTTTATTATTGTTAAATAGTTTCTAAATTTGTATCTAATTAACTGTCAATGTTTTAACTACCAATTATTTATATTCTAAATTTGGTAGCAAAAACTTTGGTAACTAATTATATACAAATTTAGAAACTATTTAACAATAATATAAACTAATTTAAAAATCATTTTTTTTAATTTCTAAAATAATCCTAAATTTAGTCAATATAATAATTAATTATTTTTTCTTTTTAAAATTAATTTTTATTTAATGATTTGTAGTGTATCATTTAAATTTTATTTATCATGTTGTTAAAGACTAACCTCCTTTTTACTATACTCTACGATGCATATTTTATATCTCTCATTTTGCTTTTGAAAAATAATATAAAAAATGTTCCTTGTTGCCTCTACCCCTAAAACTACTGTCATGCCAGCATTTTAGTAATAAGGTAAGCGTAATTAAATTATTTGAATGATATTTATCCTTACAATCAAATTAATTTGTAAAAAAGGTTCTTTAAATATTTTGTTTTAATATCTATTATTTTCTCATATGAAGAAAAATATTCTTAAACTCTTGAGAGCTTATATACGTGTCGACCATACATATAGTTAAATTTAGAACTTAGTTAATGATATTTTTTAAAAAGTGATATATATGGAAAAAATTACATATATAGTTTTGGTATTGTTGTTCAATATTTAGAAATTTATTTAGAATTCTCTAATTGCATTAACCTCTAGGCATTTTAAATTTGAAGTTACGTGACAAAGGTTTCTTGGTGACAGAAAGGTATATATGTACCAAGGCAGGCACTACACAATATTATATATATAATACATCTTTATATAAAATTAAACAATAAATACAGGCATAGCACATGGCTGCAACATGCATCACATTCCCCATTTTTTTTTATATATAATTTCCCTATTCAAAAGAAGAAGTTTGAATAAGTAATTAACTAAAATAACCATTTTTTATTGCTCATAATTATGCTATTAATACTAATTAATGATAGAATCTATTGCAGCACAACTCATTTATCTGGACATTCCATGTTTCTACAAGATAAGATGAGATAAGCAGACATACATCCAATTATTTCAATTACTATATTTCTTGTTTGTTAACAAAGGGAAAGGGATTTGGACCAATTTGGACAAAAAGTATTAAAAATCATTATTTTTTCATGCCATAATGATGGCAGGGCATTAACACACTCAAAGGTTTGAAGCATGATGAAATGAAAATATTAGTGAGAAAAGAATATTAGTAATTTTTAAAATTTATAAAATTTAGAAAAGATTTATTGTTCTCAACTAAATTATATTTTCAATTCTAATGAATTATATAATAAAGTCTTGTATAAAAATATTAAAATGTAACATTCTCTCGAAATACACATTTCTCTCTCTCTTATATTATTTTATTTTTATTTTTTCTCTTCATATTTTATTTATTTTAGAGTATAGTCGCATCTTACAGTAGTTGAGTAACCTGAGACAAAAATATTCATATTCGATCAGATTTTTAAACAGAGTAAATTCATAATAACTCTAAAGATATTGTTCTTTGTTCTTTTTTTATAATTTTGTCATCAATCTTGTAGAATCAGTTCAACAAAAAATGATTCTTTTAAATTATATTATTATATATTAAAATGCTAATAAGTTTGGATACCTTACTCTACGTCCCTAGATCATGGAATAATCTTATTGTTTGGCTTTGGAAATTTCTTTGAAGATAAGCCTTTTAACTAAGGGAAACTACTTATGTTTTTTTTTATATAGAATCTAATATGAAGATAATCTATTATTAATTGAATTATGCATGTTAGATTGAGTTTTGATTTTGGTTTGATGAATATATGAGTTTGATTGATTATTGAAGTGATTGAAGGATAATGTTTGAACAAATCATAATTTGGATTAATCATCTTGAACTATTTAGAAGTTGTATTATTGGAATGTTTTTTAAAAGATCTTTGAAAAGGTATTTGATTATGCTATTGAGATTGATTTTCTAATATTTTTGCTGAAGCGAAAATAACATTGCACTCAAACTTGCTTTCAGTCCCGTTTTCGCTCAAGTGAGAAATTCTCAAGCGAAAAATAACATTATTATTTTGCTTGGAGTTAAAAAAAATAACATTGAAAATTAACCCTATCAATCGTGTTTTTGTTCAAGCGAAACAATTTTCGCTCAAGCTTAAAAAAACTCTTTTCTTTCATTTTCTTTGTGTCTTTCCAATGAATTGGATTATGCACAAATGCTTTATATATAAAGTGAATATTAGTTTGTATATTCAATTAATTTTGTGAAATATTTTAGATTATATGTTTCGTATGAATATGGCTACTGAGGATGATGAAATTTATACAAAATTGAGGTCATACATTTAGGATGTATGAATAATTGTTTGGTTTGTTAACACCCATGTTGAAACAATTATCATCTAGTTTCACTAATGATTTAAGTCACATAAACTAAAATATTAGGTATTAGGTGGTGTGAAGTAAATAAGGAAGTTCTTACATATCGTGATCATCACGATAAAGATAATGAGCTTGAATTTTAATAGACATTTTAAAAAGAGTATCAAAAAGATCATAGATATTTTATTAGATTTTTTCTTAAAAATATATTGTATTTACATTTTAGGTGTGTAAACTCTCTATTTGATTCAGAATTAGTAAACATTTAAAATGTTAGAACATAACATTCAATGAAAAAACCTAAATAGTTTTCATGTAGATAAAGCCAAAAAGTAAAATAAAATTCAGAAACTCAATGTGAAAAGAAAAAAGAATCACGTTGGACACCATCACTTTCATGTGAAGAAGCATGACTGAAAATAAGCAAAAATGGAAGTTGGAAGAGAAAGTAAAAAGTTGAATTTGCCAAAAAAAGATATATATTTAGATGAAGTTAAAAGTGAGGGAATACAGACATTATAACTAATGTCCAACTATTTGGTGTTCCAAAATTTACAACAGCAAAAAAATGAGATTCTCTCATCTTAGAGGCAAAGCATTGACATTACTTGAGAAGAAGGCAAAGAATTTTGCAGAGCTTTTTTATCCATTCATCACTCTTCTCTCATATCACTCTTCTCTCAATTGGTGATTCTTGGACAATGTACCAAGCAAATTATATGTCCTTTCACTTTTGCTATGAGATCTTTTTTTTACACTGTTGAAGAAAATTCCAGAGATCAATATGTATCCACATTATTTACTAAAATAAATTTATTTATTATTCTGGTTAAGAATTTAATTTTTTAGTGCATAAATTTAGTACTGATGTTAGAAAAATAGTTCAAATTTGATTTTTGGAGAGCTGAATTCTTAACCCTTAATAGTATTATGATAGACAAAAACTCATTTAAGATTTTCTGATGTTATTTATGTTGCGAATTTAATTTTTCAAAAAAAGTGATATTTAAATTAAATTTAATGATTTTTTAATCTTAAGTTTATCAAAATAATATTACTAGACTCAAATATTATATTTAAAGTACTGTCTACTTTAAAATTTGAAGCTTTATTATATAGCTTTTTAATTATTATTTTTTTGAAAATTTAAAAAAAGTATATTTAAATTATCTTTTATATAACTCTTAGGTTATCTGATATTATTGAGCATATAGAAACAAACTATGTAGTCAATATCTAAAAATATAAAAAAAAATATTATTAGAACTCTTCTTCCACACTGATGTTTCAGTGAATTATCAACAGATTTATTTTGATAGATATTTTTTTTTTGTAAAAAATATTTAAAATAAATTTATTGCAAAAAACAAACCTTATGAAGACGAAAATGTTTAAAGGTGGTGGAGGAAGAAAGAAAAAGAGAATATAAAGGTATTATATAAATATTGGTGCCACCATGTAATAATTTGGCTGGAAACGACATAAGCCACCTATTTTTGGTATTCGATAGAACAAGTTGCCCATTTTCTGAACCATAAAATTCTAAATGCTCTATTAAATAGAAATTTTATATTGGATTAAAATAATAAGGTGGGTAATATATAGTCTAAAAAATATATATCATCACTAAAAAAATCATGAAATAAAATTAATTTTAATAAAAAATAATTAATTATTATATTGACTAAATTAAAGATATTTTAAAGACTAAATTTTTTTTATTTATAAATTAATTTATATTATTGTTAAATGGTTTCTAAATTAATATTTAATTAGCGATCAAAGTTTTTGTTACCAAATTTAGAATTTAAATAATTGATAGTTAAAAAATTAGATACCAATTTAAAAATTATTTAATAATAATAAAAATTATTTTAAAAACCAATTTTTATTTTAATTTTTAAAATATTATTTAATTTAATCACTATAACAATTAATTGGTTTTTTTAAAAAAATTAGTTTATATTTCATGAATTTTTAAGTATATATTAACACACATAACAATTTTTTTTGAATATATTAATGTTGAACACTTTGGATTTTATAACAAATATAATACGTTAATAGATGCGAAAGTAATAAGACTAACACAATTAACTTAAATAAAAGAAATTAATTTATTAAATGTTTATATTGAATATTTAAAACAGAAAAAAGTTATATCTTAAGATCTAAATAATATTTTAGTCTTTAAAAAAATAAAAAAAGATTTTAGTCTTAAAAAAATTATTTTAAAATTTTAAGATTTTTTTATTTGTGATGTCAAATTTATTTGTTGAAGTTCCACTGATAAAACATTTTGTAATGTTTCTCTGCATTTTATTTAAATCAGTGTTCATCTTGAGTTACATTTTTATAAAAATCTCATGTGTGAGTTTTAAATATTAAGCAAAATTTAAAATAAAAGTCATAAAGATTACGTAGTGGAAAAGAAAACTAACAAAACCAGTTGGCAATTTCCATTTTCAAAGATGACTTTGAATCTCCCATGGATTACTCGTAAGCCAACGCATTAATTGTATCAAAATCCACAAAACAGGTATGCAATTTTTTAATGGAATCTCTTTCCTTAAATTACAAGTCTTAGAAGAATAAAATTATTCTTTGCCTTTACATTTTTTTTATATAATTTGCTACAAATATTCATGATAATCTTATTAGAAGTTAATAGAAATTTCACATCAAGAATATTTTATAATATATAAATATGTGTAAATTTTATTTTGTAAAAATTAAATTAGATTTAAAATTTATTTTTAATATATTATTAAAATAAAATCTATATATACTTAATTTATCAGATCACATATAATTTTTTATTAGACATTGTATAATGCATTACAGTGTTTGAACAAGAAGTATAAATGACTAAAAGTGCAATTGAATTTTCATAAAAGTGTAAGAAAAAAATGTATATTTAAATTTTATTGGCAGATAAAAACGATAATAATGTTTATTTGGGTATAATGTGTTTAACATACAAGGAATATAACGCGTAACAGAAAAAGACATATAGCACTAATATGATGAGGTTGGCAATTGATATTTATTAAAACTTAAGTTATTTTCTTACATAAAGTACTCCTATAGGATGTATTTTATTGAAATTTGTATCTGCTATATATTTTAAGATTATATATTAAAAATATTATACAAAATAAGAATTTAATTTAAATTTAAATTAAATTAAAATCAAATTATATTAATAAACTTTAAATAACTTTAATATTATATTAATTTTTAATTTAATTTAATTTTATAAAATCAATTCATAACTCATAAAATAAAGTTTACATTCTCTAATAATAAATATAAAATCTTCAACAACACTTGACTCGTGTCAAAACTAATATAAACCAGTTTTTAAAAATTAAACTAAACTTTACATGTTTTAAAAATAATAGTTTAATATTAATGATTTCACATCAGAGAATGTTTAAAATAATATATTTTTATTTACTTTGTACAAGTGGCTTGTACCAAAGAACTATTATTATCTTTTTAAACTTGGTCAATCATTTTATCTTTAAATTATTGTTTTTAATATTTAGTTTATACAATAATTTATTAGTCGTAACGACCTATCATTGTCATTACCGAGATGAATATAACAATAATGTAACTCTTGTGTAGAATATATATATATATATATATATATATATATATATATATTACAAATAAATAGAATAAGCCATGGTATAAGGTTTGTGATTATATCTTTCACTTTTCTCTCAATTTTTATCTCCTTCTCTCCTTACTTACAATCTTACGTTTTTCATTAATCTTATCCTCTAAATAATAGTACAATAAAGAATACTTCTATTTTGATTAGATTCTCAAAATTGAATAAATTTATTTTATTTTATAATGTTTTATTCTTTGACATTTATATGTAAATAATTAATATTTTCTCAATTTTAATAGATGAGAATTTTGATATCAGAAACTATGTCATTTTCAATTTGTGTTTTGATATTTTTTTGAAGTGATTTAGTTTCTTTGGATTCCTTTTGGTTGAACTCAAGTTCAATTTCAGGTGAGAAAAATTAGTTTTTTTACTTTAATTTTAAGTTTTTTTTTTGAGATCTTAAAGTTTGATTTTTTTTATTAAATAGTTTCTCTTGTCGAATTAGATTTTACTCATGTTACGTTATCGAGTTAATTAGATTCAAGGAAGTTATTTTTTCTTTCTAATTTTGACTTGGTTAGTAGGGTTAGGGTCTTTCTCGCTGGATGAAGGCATCCAGTTGATTTTAAAGTCTTTTCCTAAACCTTCCTGCCTTTGTTTGAAAATTAAAGTAACATTTTCACCATTTATATCATTTTGAGATTATGAAAAATATACATCGGTGTGTAATTGGTTTTTCATTGAAAATAAAGTAGATTAGATGCAAATGATTAATTATGTGTTGATAAATGATGTTTGAAGTTTATTAAGGTGCAAAATTGATATTTGGTATGTATACCAATTATTTAGATTCTAAATTTGGTAGAAAAACTTTGGTAACTAATTAGATACTAATTTAGAAACTATTTATCAATAATAAAAACTAATTTAGAAATCAATAATTTTTTTAGTCTTTAAAATGATATCTAATTTAGTCACAATAAAAACTAATTATTTTTTGTCTCTAAAATTGGTTTCTATTTAATGATTTTATTGTAGTGTTTGTTAAACAACAATTAAAGTAAAAACATTTTAAAATTTTATATTAATATGTTCATGTTTAGAAGAAAAGTCTCTGAATTTGTATTAATACATAACATTTGGTTGAAAGAAGATAACGAATTCTTTTGTTTGTGTTAATTTTTATAAAATGTACCCAACTAATTAATAAAAACTAGATTTCTATTTTTTATATTTTTTTATCAACAAAGAATAAATAAAATAAAATGAGACAATGTGTCCCAACTCTTATATAAAAATCCCAAATCAAGCTTCTTAGCACCCAACCAGCTGGGGATCCAACAAACATTACAACACCTCAGCCATATTAACATACCAGATCAAGATACAAGAGCAAAACAAAATACAATTACATCAACCCTTCAAATGAATCACATTCTGAAAACAAGACACAACAGTCCAACAACTAAACAATATCTTTTCCAACAAATGCCAAACATCCAAGTGCCAAAATCATCAAACCGATCCTATGAGGAGGATACAAAAGCCAAAAAAACCTGCACAAAACACATCATGACTTCCAAATCTGGACAAATCGTTAAGCATGAATCACCAAACATCAATCTCTCAAATCCCATACAACATAAAGGTTCCAACACCAATCCAAGTAAGATAAATCAGTGAATCTTTCATTTACCATAACCCAAGACCAATATCATCAAATCAACCTTGCCAGGAAGGAACAAAAGCTAAGAAAATATGCACAAAACACACCATAACTTCCAAACATGAACAAAATGTTAAACATGAATCACCAAACATCAATCTCTCAAATATCTCATACAACATAGAGGTTTCAGACATCAGTCCGAGTAAGATAAATCAGCAAATCTTTCATTTACCGTAACCCAAGACCAAGTATTACTTTGTACCACAATAAAAACCTCAACTAGATCAACTCGCCCATTCTTAAAAACAACCCTATTCCTATGATTCCAAATTTCACCTATAATACCTACCCAAATCCCCCCAACACCTAACAATAGCATGTTTCAAACCTATAGGTTTAAACATCTTAAAGTGCATTTGTGCGTCACAATGCAATACCAAAGAAATCCCCAACCACTCAAGCACAATCCCCAAAATTCTCCAAGAGATCCTACACTAAAAAAAAGAGATGACTTACCGTCTCTTATTCCACACCACATAAGGGACATCGATCACACACCAGACAAATATCACGTCTCAAGAGATTGTCCTTAGTGACAATCGCATTAGATAACACCCTACAAGCCATAAACTGTGTCGAGGATAACACCTTTCTATTTTGTATATCTAATATTCTTGTTTAAAAATAATCACATTTTAATTTATTTTAATGAATACATTTTCTGCTTCTCGAAAAAGTATTTTTTTAAATGATTTTTTAATAATTATTACTTTTTTAAAATATTTATTGTAAGTATAAACAAACTAGAGTAATAGAAGGTGTGTCTCAAAAAAAATATCGATAAATAAAAGAAAAAAAATAGTAAATTATTTTATATTTTATAGGACATGTGTCTGATTTATTTTAATTAACATATATATAGATATGAATTCTTCAAGGTCTGAAACAGTTTTAAAACTTCACTAAATAGGTAAAAGAAAATAACATATATAGATAGATTAACGTCTTTAAATTTAGGTTCACTTCCATACTCTGTAATTTAAACCTTGATATATTATTATTGTATTTACTTAGAAGGCCTAACTTTTAAGCTAAAAACATTTTTAACAATAAACACTTAATATTTTTAACAAATAAATATTAAAAAGTCTTAACTTTATTTTAAAATAAAAGTATACCTTTTAAGAATAAAAAAATTGTTTGGAGAGGTGTTTGTTCTTTTCTACCCTTGTTAAAGAATTGAGAATAAATGAACAAGTGCGAAGTATATATTTATTATTTTAAGGGTTAAATATGTATTTATTATTTTAAGAATTAAATATGTTTTTTCGTTTATGTATTGTATTACGAAATTGAGTTTTTTTTTTAAACTTTAGACGGTGCTTGTAACATAAAAATAATTGAAATTGATAGATTTTGAAAAAAAACTAATAATTTTTGAAAAAATCATCAACCATTTTTAAATGAAATCATTCTAATCATTTTCATATACTAAAGGAAAAAAATATTTAAATTTTATTTTAATATTATCTTGAATACTAAACTTACAAAGAAATAATTTAAAAAATAAAAGGATAATTAAACTAGTTTAATAAATATATTATTTTAGTAATACTAATTAATATATATATATATATATATATATATAAATATAAATCAACAAATCTAATTCTATTTTAAAAACGACGTGAAATTCAAGTTAAAGTAATTTAGTAAATTCTTTGAACATCGTAAGAAAATTCTTTCATTTATTATGATTTATTTATTTTCTCAATAAAAACCTTTTTTTTTTATCACATTCACTAACGAAATTTTATCTACCGCCTTCAGTTACAATGAATATCTCATTATTTAAAAAACTCATTTAATGAATTAAACCATTCTTAAAACAGTTAAAATTATCGTTATATTTATTTTGAAAATAAAATATATCATACGATAATTTTAGATATCAAAATTATTTTTTCAATCTATTTATGTGTTTTCATTTATTGGTTTATTTATTTTAATATTTTTAAAATCCTTCTAATATAATATTTTTCTATAAAATTATATTCAATCTTGGAAGCACCTATAAAGCAAATTTTAGTAAAACATTTTACTTTTCCAGATAAGGGAAAGTAGATTCCATTATTTTTTTATATACTCTGACCATTTTATAAATATGATTCTATGGAAGTTTTGAAACAAAATCAATTTATACACCCAAAATTTCGTTATTTAAAATAAATTAAAGAAAAATTGTACATAAATTGAAAAGGAAAATTGTTGAATGCAATTTTATTAAACTTAACGCATATTTTATTTTATAAAAATATAACGGTGGTTAATTTCTATGAACATATTTTGTTTTTAGTATAATAAATAAAAATATATTTTAGAATACAATTTTTAATTTTGTTATTTTTGTTTAAACTAATTTCATAAGATAAATGAATATACCATTAGTTTTTTAGTTATTATTATAAATTTTAATTAAAAAGAAAATTAATGTTAATATTTAATTAAGCTTAAAGGAAAGCCACTAAAAAATTTAAATGTATAAAGTAATGTTCATTTTTTTAATAAACAGACATTGCTCAATTATCTCAATATTTATAAAATTCAAACAAATATAATAAAATTAAAAATTACTTTTTTCATTATACTGAAATATACCAATACTTTTTTATAAGACACTATTTTACCCAAATAACATACTCTTTTCTTATGATTTTTATAATTTCTAATTAAAAATATTATTAAAAGAACATAAAAAATGTTTTACTAATTGGAGCCATTTACGTATTTGGTAGAACTATTAGTTAAAATAATTTATAAATGTAAATAATAAAGTTAGAGTTTTCATATACATTTTATTTTTTAATTATTTTAATTTTATAAATAAATTTATTTGAATTATATTTTTTTTATATAGTGTTTATTATTAATCTTATACTCCATCCAATATAAATAATTTTAAAATAATGTATTTTTAAATAGATATAAAATATTTAAAATAAAATAAATTAGACAATATAATACAAAAGAATATTTAAAATAATAAAAAATATCTTTTAAGTATACATAATGATAATAATAAACTTATTTTCTATCATTGCCCATTTTTTATTTAGTTAATGACTAAATTTTTTTTTATCTTATATAAAAATTAAAATAATAAAATCATATCTTATGAGTAAAGAAAAAGTAAAATAATAAATAATATCTTATATAAAAAAATGAAGAAATGTTGGAAAGAGAATATGAATAAATATAAGAAGTTAGAAAGTAATGATTTAAAAAGTGGTAAATAAAAAAAAAACTATTTATGGAATTGTAATAATACTAATATTGATCTTATGTGTGTTAAGAAGGAAGCAAAAAGTAAAAGGCGGAAAGTGCAGCATTGGCTTCAGGCGCTATAATGTGCGTAATTAATAATAGTAAAATACAGCACTACTAAACACACCTAAAAATCGTGCAATGGAATGCAATCCAATTTATTCTCATTCTCACCCTCAGACCGCGCCCAGAATCTCACCACTCCAGTATCTTTGCACCTTTAACTTCCTCTATTTACATTATCACATTCCAGAGAGAGAGAGAACACCTTCTTGGTTCTTTCTTTTCTTTTCCTTTCTTTTCTTTTCCGCTCTTCTCTCCTTCCCTGCTGCCTCCCCAAACGCGTTTCTCTCCTTTCTTCGTATTCAAACAACGCCTACCACTTTATTCGTCGTCTTCTTATACTTGTTTCACCCACCCATTCAAGCCAAAAAGCGGAGAAAGAAAAAAATGGAGCCAGAACAAAGGCGGAAGAGGAAGCGCGCGGTGGGAAGACACCTTCACATCTCATCAAGATCACTTTTTCTTTGCTTCTCCTTCTTAATCTTCCTCCTCTTCTTGTCCTCCCACCATCGTATCTTCTTTTTCACTCCCTCCACCTTCAGACCCTCTCTCACAGCCTCCACTTTATCTCTCCTCTACTCTTCCTCAAGCAACTCCATTCTTGACCCTCTTCATCCCACCGCACCCTCCTACACCCTCCAACACCGTATAATCTTCCCCGACCACCATCTCCTCATCCTCACCACCCCTCAACACCAACAACACCAACTAGAGTGCGTCTACTATACGCTCCACCCCAACGCCAACGCTTCCTCTCCCGCTCCACCCCTTCAACTTCAGGTTCGACCGGTCCTCTCTACGGACTGCTATGATGAATCTCGATCCATCGTTAGGTGCCCATTTCCCCAGACGAACTATACCGCCGCCGGCTCCCAAACCGTCGAATTGCGGCGGCGCGGTGAGGTGGGTCGCCGGAATTTGGGTTTTTTGTTGAACCAAACGGTTCAATCCTGGGACAGGGTGGCGTACGAGGCGATCCTTGACGGAGACACCGTTGTGGTGTTCGTGAAAGGGCTGAATCTCCGCCCCCACAAGATCTCGGATCCGACCAGGATTCGGTGCCATTTCGGGCTAAAGAGTTTTCACCAGGACAATGCATTTTTGCTTACCACCAGGGCGATTTCTGTGGCTCAAGAAGTTGTGAGGTGTATGTTGCCACAGAGCATAAAGAACAACCCGGATAAAGCTCGAGGGATTCGGGTCACAGTGAGTTATCTGGGTGGCAATGTGAGGCACCCGGTTCGTGCCCTTGTGCCTTCTGTGGCTAGAGTCAGTACACCTGGCAGTAGTATAGTTCAGAAGAGGAAGAGAGGGAAGTATGAGTTGTGTGCGTGTACTATGGTGTGGAACCAAGCTTCTGCGCTCAGAGAGTGGGTTATGTACCATGCTTGGCTTGGAGTGGAGCGTTGGTTTATCTATGATAACAACAGTGATGATGATATTGAAAAGGTTGTTCAGGAACTTGATCTTCAAGGATTTAATGTTAGTAGAAAGTCCTGGCCTTGGATTAAGACTCAGGAGGCAGGGTTTTCCCACTGTGCCTTGAGAGCTAGAGAGGAATGCAAGTGGGTAGGGTTCTTTGATGTTGATGAGTTCTTCTACTTCCCCAGTGAATTTCGTCTAAACCTGAGGGAAGGTGTTCCTGGTGAGAATTCTCTGAGATCGGTGGTTGCCAATTTCTCGTCTTCGAAATCCATTGCGGAGATAAGAACAGCTTGTCATAGCTTCGGGCCTTCTGGGTTGCACTCGCCCCCTAAACAAGGGGTTACACTAGGGTACACTTGCAGGCTTCAGAGCCCTGAGCGGCACAAATCCATTGTGCGGCCGGATTTGCTTGACATCAGTCTTCTGAATGTGGTGCACCATTTTCAGCTCAGGCAGGGGTTTAGGTACCACAACATGCCTGAAGGTACTGCTATTGTAAACCACTACAAGTACCAGGTATGGGAAACTTTCAAAGCCAAGTTTTTCAGAAGGGTTGCTACCTATGTGGTGGACTGGCAGGAGGACCAGAACAAAGGATCAAAGGATAGAGCACCAGGACTAGGAACAGAAGCCATTGAACCACCTAACTGGCGGCTTCAGTTTTGTGAGGTCTGGGATACTGGCCTGAAGGACTTCCTTCTGTCTAATTTTGCTGATCCTGCAACAGGGTTGATGCCCTGGGAAAGGTCTTCTTTATAATCGATACCAATGAGGGTGCTAACATATTGGTAGCTGGTACCCATGTAAAGCACGACTATCACAATTGTCAAGCATTCATTCTATTCATTGTTTTTTAGGGGAGGGGGAGCTTTTCTGTTACAGAAATTTTGTTTTTCTTATTTTTTAAATGATTTTATAGATTAGAAACAGACGCATACAGATGTATATTTGCAGCAATGTGAATGAATTCTCTATCATTTTTTCTAGTTAAGTATATATGTGAAGTATATAACATCCAGTAAGACTGTTATATTCGTGGTAAGTGAAGATGTATTAAATTTAGAATGCGTGTACAGTACATTGGATTTGCTCCCTTCGCGCCCTTTTGATGAATTTCACTTTCCTCTATGAAAATGTGGGGGCCCCTTTATTGTACATCAAGCTTCATTGCAATAATTTTTGCCCTCTATTTTACTAGCCGTCAGTCGTAACCATTCAAACTTGTCCCAACAGAAGTTTCAGTAGTGATAAACTGTAACTCAATATTAAATTTTTTATTCTCTCCCACTGTAAACTATAAATAGAAAATCAGCTAACAAAATAGAAAAGGTCTTGTACTTAATTGTAGGAAAGGCACAACAGAATTAATTATATATCTGCAGGAAGGACTTGGGAGACTGTGGCTCTAATCCTAAGTAACATCCATAAATTGGGATGCTTTTTTTCCTCTCGAGGTGGGGGCGGGGTACAAATGAAAATCTCAGAAATGCGTTTGTATACATAAAATTAACAACTTTGAATTAGTCTGACTAATAATCTTTGAGCACTCCCTTGAAAAATGGATAACATACACATGTGATCAATATGAGCCTCTTATCCTATAAACTCGGCAAAAAATGGAGGATTTATTTCCATTAAAATTGAGTAAAAACATGCACGAGAGGCCACCTCGCAAATCTCTGAAACTTAATCTTGAGATGTCAGAGGATGATGTTTCACATATTTTGCAAGGGTAGAATCCAGCTTCTCTCCAATATAAGTGATCCATGCCTGTAATCATTTGAATATTATGCCACTAACCTACATACGTGCATCTCACTGAGTTTAAAGAATAGGAAACAATATGCAGGACCTACAAATGTACTTGTACTACTGTCTGGTGTCATGTCTGGACTGAATTTTGACATCTTAAATAGGGTTGAAATTATGTTTCGGGAAACAGAGGATACCAACCTATTTTTCACATGCCGTAGGATCCAATGATTTCGATAAATTTGGGCATCACATAAAAAATGGTTGAAATGTACCTGATCAGAAGCAGTGTAACCTCGTATCGTGTCACCACCAATAATTGCAATCCCTTTATCTCCAAGTGGCTGTAAAATTACTGCCTAACAAAATAATAATAATTGTACGAGCAACTTTTGTAATTAGATAGTAGATATTTTTGAAATCATCAAAAAGTCATTGATCACAAAGGAGGTCAGTGGTGTAGCCCCAAGAGATCCAGTCTCCCCCATGGAAAAACAGGGCAAGGCTTATCAAGGTTTGAGGAAAGGGGATCATATATTTCACCTTAAACTGATATGAACTTAGATACATAAACATAATATGATCTTTCACATGCATGTCAGTCAGAATTTGGGCTGCGAAAAAAGTATACTACTAGAACACCTATTCATAAAGCAATCAAATATATGCTAAACATAAAAAGGACACAGATTATACCATACACAGATAAAAGTCTCTTACAAGGGTATCCTTTGTCTACAAACTGCATATAGGAATACCCTCTCCCCTAGTTACACCTTACTATCATATATACCCAAATACATAGCTTGCATCAGTTATATTCTATGGATAACATATCAAGGCAGATTCTAATTCTAATATAGAACAATGAATGCAATGAGTTATTTTCTGTATCTAGTGATATATTACTGCTCCTAACATCTACCGGTATGAGTTTTTATCACACATGTATCCTAAATACATGACTCTAGTGATATATGAATTTTTGGAAACTCTATTCTAATCACGAAAATTAAGTCCATCCGTCCTAATTTTTTAGGAAAACAATAATGTCAAGTTAACATAATTGGAAGACAAAAAAAATAAAAGACTGGAGTAAATTTGTGGACTTTTAAAACCTAAAAGGCCTGAATAATTGGAGGCCCTATATAGAGGGTTGACTTGTATAGGCCGTTCTACAGCCCTGAAGACTGATAGTTGGGAAAAGCATTCTCATTATCATCTTCATGAACTTCAATAATCATTGTTTCAGCATCATCATGTAATGCTTCATCATAAGTTAAAATCACCAATCTTAATTGTTCCTCTTCACATTGGTGCAATGCATATGCATATGTTGCTTTTGAATTGAGATAAAATACATTGAAGACACAAGTAGTGGAGAACCGACGTGAATATTTGTCTATTTGGGAGATGTTGAAGCATGTATTTCATTGAGTATTGTTGGGCACGTGCCATGGATGATGTCAAAGCAGTTTTAAGTTAGTTTGAATAAGTCAATTAGTAAATGATGTCAAAGCAATTTTAATTTGTACTCGTTGTATGAAGTCCAAGTGCAAGAGCTCATTATTCTTAAAAAGTTTTGGAGTAGACATACATCCTAGGCAGGTGGTGTCTTATGTTCTTGTTTTTTGGTTTCCTCCTAGTTCTCATTGGTTTAAATGCAATACAGATGGGGCGACTAAAGGTTCTCCTAGTATATCTGGTTGTAGGGGTATTTTTAGACATCATCATACGTCCATTATGGGTTGTTTCTTTTAATATCTTGGTGTCATAAGGTGATGAGTGTGATTCTAGCTATAGACGTTGCAACCTCCAAAGGGTGGACAAGTCTTTGGATTGAGTGTCTCTTAACTTATTATTCAAGCTCGATCCAATACTTTTATTTCTCCTTGGGATCTTAGTAGAAGTTATTAGAATTGATAAAGTTTAATGGGGTATGAGAGGGGAGTAGAAGATTCATTCAAAATTATTAGTATTGGAGAACCAACATTACTCTGTTTTAAAAAGGGAAACCTTAGAAGTAAAATTCTCACCTTTTCTCAATTTTCCATTCAGTTCATTGTTGTAAAGGCACTCTTCGAATTTCTCTCTTTTATATTTTCTCAGCTCGCTTTTTGAAATCTCCGATTCTATTCTTGGTTTACAAATAGAACAGAATTGTAAGGAAATTACAAAAGATTAAGTTGATTCCTGCTGCTATATCACCAAACAGAACAGAATATTATGTCATTCCATTTCACCCTTTTCCATTAATACAAAAAAATCAGAGACTATATTTAATGTTTTAACCTCGATATACCTGGTCCAAAACATTTTTTTCTATGCTAATGCCATTTGTATAGTGCAAATTGGATAAATTGTTTGATTTAATGATTTAGCCACAAAGAACTTGTTTTTTTTTACAGAGTAAGTTATAGTTATATTTGCTAGAATAGTTTAACTTGTAAGAATAGGTTAACATGTTTTTTGTCCAACTCTAGGAAGCTACAAAACTGTTTTATGTGGTACCTATCTGTCACCTACATTTAGGTATTTTATATCTTCCCTTTGTATCTCTAATGTAAGAGCTCATACACACACGAATCAGCTGAGAGATAATTAACTCTTCAGCATCCTTTCTCAAATTTTCATTCTCATCATGTTCATTTTTCGCTACTGTAAAACTTTAATTTTGATGCAAATATGTGTGAACATTGGTACTGTAGCATGTGAAGACTGACTCAAGTAAAATCTTGTTTAAAAGCTTCCTAGACCGTCTAACTACACTAGAATGTGCAGTCTTTGCTATGCAGCTTCTATCATATGTGGTGAGTAGTCTCAGTAGATTATCTAGTCTTACAGAAATAGGACCTTTGTATCATTAGTTGGGTTTAATGTTTGAGTTGTGTTTGACAGAGTTTGCTATGAGAGAAACTACTAGTTGTAATCTTTGAGTATAATAAATTTTGTCATTAACATTACAATTGAACAATGTTATTTCTGTGTGTAATTCTTTCTTGTTCTTCCTATTACGTTTACCTTCTACCTACTAACTTTGCAAGTTTCTCTATTATTGTTCTCTGTTTGTGTGGTAAACGCATGTGTAGTGGATTTGTCTGAACTAATTCCTTGCATAGCATGTTTGGATTCTTCTCTTACAAGTTATAATTGGTACTTATGAAGTTTGGACATGGCTCTTCAATGTTGTGTTTCCGTATCTAACATGTGTACGATATGTGTCATGCACTTCACTAAACGGTTGAATTTAAAAAACATATTTTTGTGGCTCTTAACACTCGTCAGACATGATGTAACACAATGTTCACGAGGACAGACACAATGGTTTTCTTAAGAAGTTGGAAAGTAAGAAACTTATTATGTAAGTTCCTATTTCTCCTTTAAACAAACAAACCGTCTACTTCACATTCATATTGTGTTTCCCCTTCTCTCTTTAAATTTATTTTTAGATGAATTGCTATATTTGACTATCTTTTTAGTAGATGATTTTGAATATAATCTTGATGGTCAATTTAAATAATTTATTATAATGTTCAATGTGCGTATGTATATATATTGCCCTATCCTATATTTTGGAATTATAGGTGTCGCAGTGTTAGTGTACCCGTTGTGTCCGATGTCCGTGCTTCATACACTGGTACCTTATATGTGTTTTTACAATTTTATGCAGCCAATAAACTATAATGGCCTTTTTTGCATATACCATTTTATCAATTTTGACTGAATAATATTGCAGGAAGTATACGTATATGCTTAGGAGTTGGTTCCAAAGTGGTAGTCAACATTAATGAAATTACTTAAACCCAAACAAGGAGACAATGTCTACTACGCATGTGATGAGTTTTTGGCCACAAATTCACACAAACATAATAAGAATCCTGAGCGCTTTGTTTTCTACTGTACATTATGTGGACACAAAAATAAGAAATAAATAACAAAGTCAGAAATAAAGCCAAAATACGTCATTATTTTTGGAAATAAAGTAGAGCAATGCCTTTGGTAGTTTGGTTCACCATAAAGATTGGAAGACCATTATTTTCAACGATTTGCTATATGAAATGTCATTAACGGAGTTAAATAAAACTAATGGAAAAGGACCAATTTGTTAGACATCTGAAAGATAGATGACCGAAGTAAAAAAAAAAAAAGTTAAAGGAACAACCTGAAGAAAAAAAATTAAATTAAAGGACTAAATATACTGATTTTGCCAACTGTTATATGTTGAAATCAAAAGCACCATATTCAGATTAAAATGTGCAGCTTCTATTCAGAGATCTTGCTCCAAAAACTCGAGTACACCAGTTGCCAAGAACTGTTAAAAGTTATTCAAGCTATCGACTCCAAGGATTAATTGGACATACAGTAAGGATTCTCTCACTTATCCCCATTATACTAACACACCCCATGTTTCGCTCTTTCTAAACAAAGGCTTGTGCATCAACATGATTTTTGAAAGACAGACCAGGGCAACCAGTTAGAGCACACAGTAATATTGAATAACATAGACACGTCGCATTAGTTAACTGGACAAGTTTAATACATAGAAACACAATACCTGAGTGTTTAAAGGTAGAAATGGCAGCTCAGATTTCCCAGGATAAAGAGATAGATTTGCCAAGTAACTCTCTGAACATGCGCAAAAAAAATCAAGAAGTTTCAATAAATACCAGGGTACATCTTCACTTCAAGAAAAGTACTGTATTTGAGTAAAGCAACAATTGTGATAGATAACACATATAGTTCGAAACTTACGAGCACCAGATTTCATAACTCCCTGGTATACTGATCCTTGCATCAATTTATTGACATCCACACTTACAGCCTCACCATCCCCAGGAGAAGAATCGGCAGCAAAACCTATTTGGAGTACACAACTGCTCTCATAAACAACAACAAGCGAACGACAACACGTGGCATCTGACAGAGATTCCCACACCCTGAGAACGGATAATTAAAGATACTGTCAATATACAGGAGGTAAAACTATTTAAAGCAGAACCTTCCGTTATCACTGATCACAGGGCATGATGTTTTCTTCCATTAAATTAAAAAAAATGTCACAATGTATTAAAATCTATTTTACTAACAGCACCTGATCAAACCTAAGCCAAGGATCCGGATTCCCTGCAGTACTATTTTACACATTCACAAAGTTAACCAATTGGAACCATTGGATAAAAATTGCACTGCTAATATGCTACCTCAGTAAACCGGACTTAAAACACACATTTCATATTTGAACTGTCTAATCCTAACGGTCCCGATTCAGAGTGCGGGAGGGAATGCATTACATTCACTTAGTACTAAGAGGGTGTAACTCCGTTGGTTAAACAGTGTATGAGTTGTGTAGACTTGTAGAAAACCTCGTGATATATGTGTTGAATTCTTATGAATTAAAAAAATAATTTACATGACCTAATTTAGCAACTCGAATGCACCTACCAAAGCAACTCATTAAGTGCAACTTCAGGAAGTGTAGTGCAAAATCTCTTGCATTCAACTCCTCGAGGATTTACCTAGACAAAAAATCCAGTCAACTAAAACACGTTCGGAATGAAAAAATGGATGGAAAGAGGAGAATGAAGCTCACCACGGTTATAGACTTAGGTCTTATTGAAAGCCAAACGAGGCCAGTCAAAATATTGGTAACGGCCAATCCCAAAGTCAATAGGTCAGCTCTGGACTGCGAACTGCAAATGCAATCACTCATTACAAGCAAACTGATTTTGAAAACAACAAACAAATAAGGCCTAATAATAACAAGCCTCAATCCAGGAGTTCTAATTAATAATCTAAGAATATAAAAAAGAGAGGTACCTGCCGGCGTTGGCGACGGGGGCGATGCCGGAGAGGGCGCGGTTGATGAGGACGGCGAAGAGGGAGGCGGAGCCGACATAGATTGGGAGGGTGCGGACAACATCGTCGTTTCGAGAAACCCAATCGGCGAGGAAATCGCGTTTTGGTGTGGGGCCTCTGTAACTGAAAGCGGAAAAGGAAGAAGATAAAGGAGAAGGAGAATGAGAAGAAAGAGTGAAGCGCGGTTGAAATAAGATATTTGAATTGGCAGTGTTGAAGGGAACGCGAGTGTGCAATCGAGGAGTGAGAGTGAGAGTGAGAGCAGTTCCCGCTTCCATCAAAGTTTGTTATCAATGGATGACGTGGATTTTTTCAAGATGAGGAAGACGAGGAACTGGGATAGATTTTTAGATGCTGTGATGTCATGCTACTCTGCTCTTTTGAAGGTAATATAAACATTCTTTTTTATCATAAGTTGTTAAAAAATTTACATGATTGTCAAACTAATACTACAAGATTTAATAATCAGATATACTAGATTTTAATTATATTATGTTAAAGTAGAACAAATCCTTCAGACTTATTAGTCAAGTAAATAGAAAATTATAATTAATTTAAATTTTACAATTAGTCAAGTAAATAGAAAATTATAATTAATTTAAATTTTACAATTAGTCAAGTAAATAGAAAATTATAATTAATTTAAATTTTAAAATTAGTCAAGTAAATAGAAAATTATAATTAATTTAAATTTTACAAAGAAAATAACAAATGGAAAACAAAACATTGATTTTAAAATATAAGTAGTCAAGAATTTACGACAAAAAGGAAATTAATTAAATTCCATATGCGAATTTGCGGGGGGGGGGGGGGGGAAAACAAAAAAAAAAAATTTAATTTTAATAAAATTTTAAAATTTTAAAAAAAATTAAAAAAAAATAAAAATAAATAAAAAAAATTGAAAAAAAGTAGGTTATAGAGACTATTTAAGTTTAAAGGTTTATTAACCCCCCCCCCCCCGCCGCAAATTCGCATATGGAATTTAATTAATTTCCTTTATGTCGTAAATTCTTGACTAATTATATTTTAAAATCAATGTTTTGTTTTCCATTTGTTATTTTCTTTGTAAAATTTAAATTAAT
>Ga0123342_1003817_pt1 | contig 23710 bp, 12 predicted proteins | sample Turbeawhitnodule_FD_89960 | JGI IMG/M metagenome (GOLD analysis project Ga0123342, IMG submission 89960) | Root nodule microbial communities of legume samples collected from Mexico - Turtle bean Mexico white nodule | ecosystem: Host-associated > Plants > Roots > Nodule | place: Mexico: Nepantla... | reverse complement strand
TCCCCCCCCCCCCCCCCCCCCCGGTCCGCAATGAAGGAAGCACTCCACTACCTTCGAGAAAAATAGAACCCAAGCGGTCTAAACCCCGGGACGGACCCCAACCGAAAGAAAGGTACTAGACCGACTAACGACAAGCGAGATAAAACACCTGAGATATATTCTTCTTTTTTTTATGCACTATCTTTCTAAGATGACTTATAGACCTTTACATATTCGAATTCTATATCATTGATCATTGATTCGAAGCTCGAGTACGGTCTGTGCATCGTTTTCTTTTCCTGTTGTTACCATTCAATTTTCTCTCAAATTTGGTTCAATTTGAGCGATTTTCTTGTCATTGCACTCCAAAAGTACACACCTAACAAAGCAATGAAAGATTTTTTAGTTTTTTTTTTCTTTTATATGAAATTTTTGGATCCTGGTTTGCGGGCAAAGCTTTTATGCTTATCGTTGCTTTGATCTATTAGATATTACATAAGTTGAAAGTTTGGTAATTTGTATTTAGTTTATTATTTTATTTTTTTCAACTTGTTTGTCCTGAAAGACGCAGATTCAATTGATATGGTGATAAATTCTACAACTTCCAATATACAACCATTGCATAAGGCATTTGATGAACATGAAAGTTACTCTAAACTTGAAATGGGAAGATCTTGAAGAACATTACCATCTGCATTATGTTTTGACATTGTTTGCTGCTCCAATTTTTTTAAGCCTTAATCTTAATTTTGATAACATTCAACATTACACTCAAGTCAAATCAAAATTTAATATTAAAAAAAATAAAATGAAAATATAAAAAATTAATATAAAATCTTAATAAAACTATCAGTGGTGCACTTGTATAATTTACATGTCTTCTCATATAATTTAATATTTATTAAAATTACATGAATACATAAATAATTAAAATGAAAAATGTGGATACACAGGCACATGAGTGTCAGTGTTCCCGCAAGTCTATACCTATATATAAGTGTTCCCGCAAGTCTATACCTATGTATAAAGGGGATTCCCCACTATAACTGCTCTCAAATTTTTTCCTATTTTATCTTTAGATTAATATTTGATTTTATTTCAGTATTTTGGGCATTACATCATTTCTTATTTTAGTGTTCCCGCTAGTCTATACCTTTATCTTTAACTTTAAGTGTTCTTTGACTCTGAGGGACATTGCTGAACTCTTTGGTGAGTATTTGTGGTTTTAATTTGATTGCTTCCATATCAAACTCGCGGTGCCTCTTACGTCCTGGATCTCTCATTGGCTTCCTCTCCTCTTAGTGCCTTATAAAATGAGACGCGTCTCTACTTCGAATTTGGGAAGTGTAAGGAGGAGGAAGTAATGGTGTTTGTTGTAGCTGAAGTGTAAGGAGGAGGAAGCAATGGTGGTTGTTGTTGTTGTAAGGGACTGAGACGGGTGAGAGTAGGAGAAGAACATGGAGCGTGAAGGAGGAGGGTTATGAGCATTTTTTTTCTTTGGAGTCGAAATCTAAAAGAGAAAAGGAAGTGGATGTAACTACTCCTTCGTGAGAAGTGGATGTAACTGGTGAAAACTACTTCTTCTAAGGAAGTGGTAACTCATGAAAACTACTCAGTCGAATGGAAAATGACAATATAGTCATTCAAAATCTCACGTTTCCTAATATTTATTTCTCTCTCATCAAACAAACACTCCCCTCATTATATGCAATTAAAAATAAATTATCTCTTTCAATTTAAAACCATTGCTCCATTTATTTCAAATATTTTATAAATTTATTTATCTCTCATAAAATAGACACTCCCTATCATTATGCAATTAATTTTCAAAATAAATTATTTCTTTCAATTTAAAACCGTTGCTGCATTTATTTCAAATATTTTTTAAATTTATTTCTCTCTTATAAAACCGACTCTCCATCATTATGCAATTAAGTTTCAAAATAAATTATCTCTTTCAATTCAAAACGGTTGCTATATATTTTCAAATATTATTTAAAAATAAGAAATGACGCAAGCCCAAAATATTGAAATAAAATCAAATATTAATAAAGTTGACAGCAGTTAAAGTGAGAAATTCCTTTATATATAGGTATAGATTATTGAAATAAAAAATATTATTAAATTGTAAAAATACTTTTATTAAAAATAATTATAAAAGTAAATATTTTTTATTTTGTTGTATGTAATTTTTTATCATATTTTTTTATGGAGAATTATATTAAATTTTAAAAAAAGTAGTTATTTAAAAAAAGTGGGACTTTTGTTTTTTTTCAAATTCAAATTTTTCTATATTTTTTAAAATTCAAATTTTTATTTTAAAATAAATAATCATTAAATTTATTATATTTTAATAAAAATAAAAAATAAAATATGTAACAAAAGTAAATATGTACACTAAAAAAATGTATAAAAAAATCTGTATATAATGTTATAGATAAATGAACGAAGTTAACATTAATACAGCGACACCCTTACTCTGTTCATTTCCCTATCTGTTTCGTAAATATCTCTTTTTGCCACGACAAATGCTACCATCCTCCACTGTCCTGTCTCTCGCCGGTGCCGGCACCGTCGTGATGGTAGCTTTTTCCGGCGAACTGGGTAATCTCGAAACCAAGTGTTCTTCCCGACCCAGAAAGATTTTCAGCCGTTCGTGCATAAAGGAGCTTCCTTTACAGCAACACACCATCAATGGTTTCAAATCCAAGAAGCGAAACTCAGTTTCGAGCTTCGCACTCGGTAAAGAAACCGAAGACAACTTTTTCTCGGTACAATAAATATTATTCTTTGCAATTTCCCTTTTTTTTTTTTAATTGTTGGTTAATTTAATATGTGCATAATAATATCATGCTTAAAGTGCAGTTACAGTTTGGATAACATAGCAGCACTTTATAAATCTTCTGGGTTGAGTTTGAATTTTGGGTCCAAGGGAGAAAAAGACTTAGATACAAGTATTCTGTCTTGTTTGAATTGGAACTTTACCTTATTAACTAACAGTATGTTGATTACCAACCTTTATTATGACAATTAGTGATGTGAAACTCCAATTTTGGTTGGAAAACATCATAGGTACCTAAGGAACAACTAAGTTTTGTCTTCTCGGAAGATTGAGGTATTGAAAATTTGAAAGCTTAACTTTATATAATGTTGACTTAGGCGTGCAATTACTTACTTTGAAGTTTTCAATTATATAAATTTAGTACCCCTATTTAACCCTGATTTTGTTGGAAAAAAAAAAAAACTGCTTTCTGAGGAAAAAAGAGAGGACTAATCTCCATGTCCTTTATCTTCGTGACAACAAGTGAACCTTGTCATCTTCACCACATTTCTTTTTCCATTCCCCTCATCACTGGTGATCCAAATATGGTGTTAAGGAGGATTATGTAGGAATTTCATTCTGTTGTTATCAATCTTTTCTTGCTTTGGTTGTGTTGATTCTTTGAAGCAATGCTATTCATCACTATATATTCAAGTTTTGAAAACAGTGTACCTTATGAACTCACTTGGATGTTAACTGCTAAAATTGAGAATATAGAATCCAGTGTCTTTTATAGGACTGTTTTACACAATTTATTTATTTGTGTGCTGAATGGATTTATAACATCAAATTTCCACTGACTCCCTTTCTAATGAAATTTTAAATACTTCTGTAAAGCTAGTCATGTGAATTGCGGTCGATGATCATCATTAAGGGCACTTAAGTAACAAAAGTTGTGTACTTTGCAGGATGTAAATGAAGACACAGATGACATGTATGACGATTTAATTAATAAGTATGGAAAAGTGGTATTTAGTAGAAAAGACAAAAAGCCTGCTAGCGCAGAGATTGATGATGATGCTGAAAGCCTGTCATGTAAGCTGAAAAGAAGTTTTATCAAATAATTTATCTCCACCTTGTTTACATTACAATCTGTCTTTTCCAACCTTTTGGATTATATCAGGTTTCTTTAAGAAGATTCGTTTGTCAGTTTATCTGAAGGATGATAAATAACAGAAGAATCTTGTAAAGCAATTTAGGAATAACAATATTAAAAGTATGCAGGTTGATTTGTATAGTTTATAGGTAGGCATATTACTTAGAGATTGAAAAATATATATACAATTTTTGGAGGTTAGGCAGTGATAGAAACTTGGTTATTATGGTGTGCTTAAGTCACACGTTGAGTAATATGGAATGTTTGGTCGAGTATCTAAGTGTTTTGTTCTTCCCCACTTAATTGCTATCTTTTGAGGTTGAGTTTCCAAGTTTTTTCTAGTACTATCAATTGGTATCAAAGCTAGTCGTTGGTGTCTCATGAAGGGCTACCTACGGTTGGTTCTGACCAACATGGAGTTGAATGAAGTACTGTAGAATGAAAGCAGCGATACGTCAGCTCTTATGAGTGGTGCTATAATAGGAACTTGGGTATTATGGATCTTCGGTGATGTATTGAAATGCATGGTTCTTTCCCCTTAATAGCCTAGTTTTTTAGGGTGTGTTCCCCATGTACATAGATACATATGCAGCTGTAAAACATAAATTTCTGGTAGAACAAGGTTTTGTATAGTTGTCTGGCAGTTTTGTAACATAAATTGAGAATAAAGGTGGGATAAATTAATGCAGAAGAAACTAAGAATATTCTGCTGTCGTGGGGTTGTAAAAGGAAGTGGATACCCATAAATACCCTGATCTGCCTTCACCTTTGGTGGGTGATTGGAGCCTCATTTAAATAAACAACCTAAGCTCCAACTTTGTTACTGGACTAAGCTTGTTTGATATTTTGAATTGTTTGACATATCTATATGTTGATGAAAGATTTTTATTGATATGGTTGTTTAACTGATAAATGTAATTGTTTCCATGTGTGCTTGTGAACAAATCATGCTACTTAGCATGCCTCCATGGCCCCTCTCCACCATATTCCTGTTATGCTTTGATTGGGCCATGCACTCAGTTCTATGTCATTCTGACTTAATTGATGAGTAAGTAGATTCTGTTTGTAAGAATATTACTTCATATGTGTGAACACAGTTAATCTATAGTTTTAGAACATTAAACATATACAAAGAAATTTTCCTGGGACAATTTTAATTTTATTTAGTACTTGAGTGAATTTTCTTTGTGTGTGTTTCTAAGTAGAAAATCCTCTCTTCTAAGACCTAATTTGTAAATATGACTTCTCAGTTAGGTGCATTGCTTTTTACTTTTTTTTTAATTGCTCTGTACCATGGAATCCATCTGTAAGATCATGTTATTTTTTTCCTGAATACTAATATAAGTGTGTTCAACTGTTAGAAAAACTAGTTCAGTTACTTTCTGCTTATACAAAACTATTTAAAAGAGGGAGAAATATACCGAGCCTCATGTACTATCTAATTGTTAAGTGTCATATTTATAGTTGCTGTGGAATTGGCTACGGTTGCAAGTGAGGTTAAGGCAGCAGATATTAAGGTCTTGTTTGTGAAGCCACTTGTTTACTGGACCCGATTTTTTATCATAGTTACAGCATTTTCTCGTCCCCAGATCGATGCTATCGGGTAAGGGCTTTGTCATTGATATTTTTATATTGAGAAGGCAACGTTTGAGAATCTCATTTTTTGTTGATATTGCATTTTAGGTCTAGAATGAGAGATCAAGCTGAGAAGAAATATGGAAAATTTCCAACAGGAGATACAAAACCGAACTCATGGACCTTGTTGGACTTCGGTAAGTGATTTTAAATTATAATAGCATAACCTGCTAATAGAAAAAAAAAATTATCAGTTAAGAATAAAGCTTTACGTGCCAATGCCATCGCATTCCAACCTCCCTTTAAACAGGTGCCATGTAGTGCTGCCACTCAAGTTGTCCCAGATGGGTATTATTTTACTAAAAAACATGTTTCTTAAGTTCTATATTTTAAATTTCTACCCAGTTTCTTTTATGATGAAAAGAAGAAAACTTTTAGAAAGGGAGGAACTGTATTTTCTTGAAGGATAAAATATCCACTTGAAAATTAACAAAGAACAGAACCTGCTGCAGAAAGCAGGAGTACATCAATACAGTAAAGCCCTTTAATTGTCTGCATTTACCCCGAAGAAATCCCTTGAAGTTGGCTGTTGCACTTCAACAAGATGTATAAAAAATACACCTGCAAATACAAAACTTGTTAAATACATTGTACTCCAACATGATGCATAATCAGAAGCCTAAATACAGCATACCTAGAGAAGATTCTACCCTCTTTGATCCCACCACAGCCGGTTTAGCCAATCACCGAAAAATTGTGTCCGAATACAAAAAGCCTATATAGATGCACAGCTCAAGAGTTGACTTGGCCTATGCGTGTGTCAGTCAATTAATTAATGGAAACAGTTGCTTCACTAGTTCTGGATTAGGCTTGGTTTGGTAATCTTGTTAAGTACTGTCTGATCCTGGTTGGCCTTGTGATTGTTTATTGGTTACAGGTGATGTTGTTGTACACATCTTCCTTCCCCCACAAAGAGCTTTCTACAATTTGGAAGAGTTTTATGGTAATGCAACACCAGTGGAGCTTCCTTTTGAAAATCAACCACCATTTCGCAGTTGACAGCACCTTTGATTTGCTGGTAATTGAGAAAACTAAGGATGATCAAGATATTTATGACCAGCTTGGAGAAGTCCACTAATCACTGTCAGCTTTGGTTTGTTCATGAGTTATCAGCAGGAGACTTTGAGCATTCTTTTAGCTGGGATGAGAGTGGAGAATCACTCAATGGGGAAGCGAAAAGGCACAATTTCGCTGCATTCGGAAGTCTTTTTTCTGAATTTTTACATTAGAGTGGTAATTCCTCTAAAAAATCTTTCGCAAATGGGAATAGAGACAAATTGTTGATGCCTATCTTGAAATTTTATATCGGCTAGTTTGATTAGGTAGGGTTTGTGAAATCTTGTATTCTTTTTCTTCTATATTTAAAACAAGAAAGAGGACAAGAAAATGATGATTTAAAGGAACCTTCTACTCTTCTTTTCCTATTTCTTTGGACTAAAAGGTAAAATTTCCGAATATTTTATAATAGTTATTAGAGTGATCTTGATCTATGTATTTGAAGGTTGGTAAACGAGCAAGCTTAAAAGTTTGTGAAGTTGGTTAAAATTTTATTGACTTAGCAAAATCATTAAGAGAACAAGTTTTGTTACCTGTTGCAGGTTTCAAGTAATTAATACATTAAGGGTTCTTTTGGTAGTTAGGATATGATACAAGGAAAGGCTAGAGAATATAATATAAGAAAAGCAGGATAAACGTTAATCATATCTAATATTTGTTATGTATAGTGACAAATACTAAATAATAATAAGTTATTGTGTTGAATGGTAGTATAGTAAAGATGATGGTGATGATTATTTAGTAATGACAACTATAACAAAAGTAGTAATATATTATGATAATAACAATTTAGAGAATGAAAGTAATAGTGATTGTTATGATAACCATGGTGATATATTTGTGATAAAATAATAATTTTGATAATGGAAGTAGTAATGATTGTTATGATAATGATGATGATGATATTGACAATCGCAAAAATAGAATGGTGACAACACAATGATAATTATTAAGATGACAAAAAAGTGGAGATGATGTATATAAGGTTGGTGACACCAACAATAAGGATGGTGAGAGTAGTTACAACCATGAGAAGGATATCAAAAACAAAAGATAATGATGACAAAGGTGTTATACTAATAGTAGTAGTAGTTCTAAGGAAAGTAATTGATTGGTCTGAATGGAAGGAAAAAAAAATTATATTGTATTAATGCATTAAATAATTGATTACAAATATGATATTATAATTATTTACTTTATCCTAATTATGAAAGGAAACCTAAGCAAAAGACTTAAAGCTTGAAGGTATTAAAACTATTCAAACTTGTTGAGGAATTTGATCAAGACAAAAAACACTTCAATAATTCCATTATTTAGTTGAATGAACTGAAAATTAGTGTTGCATGTGATTGAAGTGACATAATTTTATCTTCGAAAGAGATGCACTGAAAACTGAAGTAAGAATTTGACTCTAAAACCATTGTAAAGAATTCTCATCACACTCTGAATGGTGCACAAACTAAATATTCGGTTTCATAAAAAAATTGAAATAACAGTAAATTGAACACAACGTGATGCATGTTCTCTCTGCTCAGATGTTGGGAGTTGTTTAACTTTTGTAGACGTTGGGCTAATAGAACTTTTTATAAATATTTTTGTAATATTTTAAATTAAACAATTTTATCTTCTATTAAATTAATTTCACTGTTTGATAAGATACGTACAATTTCTCTACTCAAGTAATCCTATAACCCTTCAACTAAATTATAAGGCATAAAACAATAGCATAACTCCTCAAACTTTTAGCCTAACATTATTTAAATTTTGTATTTTGTAAATTATACTATTTTAAAGTAATATAAATACAGACACTGAATGAGAATGAGATAATGCCTCTTGATATGCCCAGCCTCTAATTTTTCACAATAATGCAAAATAAGTAAACAGGTCAAGCTATAGCTGAACATGGCACAAAATGCAGCTCTATCTACAATGAAAAGAAAAGGCTACAACGCTATCTCACCACATAAAGCTATCATGTTTACACTTCCCGGTAGCTTGACATAACTCAAGGATAGAAAGTTCCAACCAAACTTGTTGCGATTTGACAGCCATTGCATTCCTCCAGCTTAAAATAGTTGCTCTATTGATCTGTAAACTGTATTCTTCATTTTATATATGGTTGATTGATAGTAGCCTGCAAAACCTCCATCAGCTTTAGAGCTGAGTCTACCCTTCATTTTGATTGGATTGGCGTCTAATAATCCAAAGGTCTCTAAGAAATGTACAACAAACATCTATGGAATTCAAAGCAGCACGTTTCTTTCATTCATCTGTTTCAAATGTTGCATATATAGACACCAGGCATAAAACTCTAAAACCTAGCTACAAATAGGTTCAGAGCCCTCTTGATATAGGCCTATCTTCACAACCTGATCATATATCGCCCATACGTTGGAAATCAGGGGGACTGATTCCTGCAAACACCAAAATATGAACATATTCTGTTAAACTTATTTTGTTAAATTAACATAGAGAGTGAACTCCGTAGATGCTAGTGGACCTATACCTAAAACAAATGCATGAGAATAGTGTGCTATTCTACAAAATCCTAGAATCAAGGCAATGCATATCATTATATTAAAGTTACACTACCACAACATTATTTCTGGCTCTTCTCTCAACCACTTATCATTATATAACTAGATTTCAGGTGCTCATCAACAAGCTTCCGCTCCTTGTTTTTTTATTTTTCACATTACATAACCTACGTGCTTCATGTCTCAAACATTGCTATGTAACATATGGGAATTTGGTTCATTCCAAGTTAAGTAACCAATTAAACACAAAAGGAAGTGAAGGGTAAAGGACCACGGGCTCACAGTCTTTCAACAAAAGGATATTTCAAAGGATTGGCAATCTCCATGGTTCTTTCAATATGTAATTAAAAGTGCTTAACATTCATGATGTTGCTAATCATAGCATTGAACACGTTGATTGGGTAATGAGGATAAACTACAATTGTGTAAATTAATCATTTATGTTAAGCTTCAGCTTCCCTTAACCTTTTCATCACCCTGAAAAAATTACGCATATTTTCAGCTTTAGATACACTACAACTATTTTACCAGACAGTTTTAGATAAAATGAAGCATGTGAATAGTCATATGGACATGAAACTTGCAAAAAGGAGTTACAGTTAAAGTTAGCCGAGTGTTGACTAGCCTGTCTGAGTTTTGATGGGCTTCTGTCCAACCAGGTTCATATGCTTCAAGAAAACCCAGCTTTGCCTTGTTAGGTAAATCATGAGGATGGACAAAAGGAACACCAAGAGGCCACCCTATCTCCATTCGTATATTTGCACATGGGCTATCTACACTGTGAATGTGACTTTCACATTCCTTGAGATTACAGAACCGCAGCTTGATGCCTTTCTTATCTGCAATATCCTGTACCCTTTCTTTCAAAACTCTCTGTGCCTCCAGCCTTAACCTCTTGGAAGGTGGCAAGGGTTTGCTTTTGGGATTTTGCTTCCTTCTCCGCATCAAAGTCTTCATAGATCCTGTACCAGCATTTCATCGATCCAAGGACCTGCTGTTAAAAACTTTCCACTAAGGACTACACTCAAAGTAGAATTGACACTAATTCAATCTCAATACAGTCATACCCATGAAACAAAAAAAATTGAAAAACCAAATACGGAAATTTTTGTTTGAACTTCAAAAAATCAGGAAGAGAAAAAGCTACAGTTCTTCCAGAAAAATAATCTAAGTGCAAACTTTATGAATTCTTGACATTTTCCTTATTCTTAAGCAAATAAGCATTTTCACAAAAGCTCAAAATAGAATTGACATTAATTCAATCACAATAAATCATACTCATGAAACAGAAAAATTCTCAGTTCTGCCAGAAAAACAATCTAACTGCAAACTTCATGAATTCTGGACCTTTTCCTTATTCTTACTTAAGCAAATAAGCATGTTCACAAAAGCTCAAAGTAGAATTGACACCAATTCAATCACAATACAGTCATACTCATAAAACAGAAAAATTCTCATGAAACACCAAATATGGAAATTTTTGTTTAAACTTCAAACGATTAGGAAGCGAAAAAAGTACTGTTCTGCCAGAAAAACAATCTAAGTGTAAACTTTATGAATTCTGGACCTCTTCCTTATTCTTACTTAAGAAGATAAGCATTTTCCCAAAAGCAAATGAACATGTTACCATCTTGTCACCTAACTTGTGTTGGGAGCTGATACACTACAAAAGATAAAGTAAGGTCATATTTGAGAGGCTTGGTCATACTATATGATATAAAGAAAATAAAGTTATTTTATCATTTTAATTTAATTTCCTGTTTTCTCTAATATAGTAATATTCCTGAGAATCAGGCAATATTGGGATTTTCGATTAAAGGAAAATTAAGGAAACCATCATGCACTCATGTAGTGTGTAAGATACCTACATCCCTCACATTTTATTTTTTTTTATCAGCACATCCCTCACATAAAAAAAAGGATAAATGTTCCGCACATTCTTCTAGCAGCCAAATAATTTGTTGTGACATTCATTCCCCACCCATCAGGAAAAAAAGAAAGCTTTAAAATTCATTCTAGTTCCTTGAGTGACTAGGAGAGAACGGAATATAATGTGTTTCATCACAATCTAAGTTGAAAATAGAAAAAGGAATGATAACTGTTCTCCGAATTATTAACAGAACTCTTGAAGGCTAACGATATCTCTAATTAACACAGGCCTCATCCAAAATTAAGAATGTTCCTAAATGAAGTTTTGAGGAATACAAACAAAGTGACTTGTCGTCGTCCTATACTAGTATACAACAAACCTTACAAAAATATAATTAGAATGTGACATACCATCATGAGTTGGTTGGAAATTGAAGCACTGGAAACTAGGCCGGTTAAAGAGATGATCTGTTGGATGAGATCTTTGCATAAAATCATCCACTGGGACAGGAAGCTGGAACTGAGCTTCAATTCCAAAACCTGCCGCTCGCATTTCAGAACAATCCAAGTTGGTCATTGATTTAGGCAAAAGTTTGAATGCTAAAGAACATCGTCCATACATATTAGCCTCCATATTAATCTCATTTTTGTGCAATGCAGGGTTTACATATCCTGCAGTTGCTTGATAAAGAGCAAGCCCTGGATAAACAATAGCTTCTTGAGGTCCCAGATCTCCATCCACAAGAATCCATCGGCCTTGAAAGTCTCTTACATGTAGACCTGCCCTGTCAGACTTGACAAGTGATAGCAAACTTTTATCAACCTGGTGATCATGGTCAGGATACATAATCAATTGGCCATCCTCTTGAGTAGTTATATTATGATGCTGTGGCCCCTGGAATGATGGCCTTCCGTGACAGCAAACAGACAAGACTGAAGATGAAATTTCCCTATTTCTCAGGGGAACATTATCCAGTATTTCTACAAATGGAGAGCTGCGCAAATTCAAATGGTAACTAATTGCATCCAGAATATCCCTTGCTGCTTTTCCAAATAAGGCAAATATGTCTGGCAAACCTGCTGGGGTTAACTCAATGGAATTATTAGGCTCTGAAGGAGTCAATCCAGGCCTATAGTCATACGTTTCTTGCCACAAATGAGGATCTGCGTAATAACCAGATGTTTTGCACCACTCACGAGACTCGCTATTATGGATTATATCTTCAGGTGGGTATGTTTCCCTTTGATGAAAATACAGGCGAGCAGATTCTAAACCAGATCTCAGAAGAGCACCGTCGCTTGCTGGAAACTGGATGATGACCGCAGAAAACTGAGCCAGAGATTGTGACAAAATTGAAACTGATATTTTATAAGAATCAGACGGTAGCCCGTCGGAAGGGACTAAATCACTAAGCTTCACACGACCCAAAGATTGCAGGCCACTGCCTGCCATGAAATCCCTTACTCTACCTGCTACCTTAGTCTAGACAAGAAGAACCAAGCAAACTTTCAGCACATGAAAAAACAAAAAACAGAAAATCTGACAAATTCATGTGCAATGCTTCATCTGGAAATTTAGACTTGTGAGCAAAACAACAGCACAAAAATCCATATGATCAAAGGAAAATTCAGGATAAACTGGGAGTCAAACCAATGAAACCATCTTATGAGTTTTCAAATTCTGACACCACAGTGCAGAAAAAAGAGAACATTAAATTGAGTTCAGATAAAGGCAAAATAATAGCAGGTCCAAAGCTCTGGCTCGGACCTGAATTATCAATTCTTCTACTAAACTACTAATACATGAGACACTACTACGATCATACACACACTGCATAAACATAGGAATTTGACTGTATCAATAATAGCCAAATGAATATTTGAAATTGAATCAATTTCAGTAAAATTGGAGATTAATAAAGCTCTAAGATATTGACAAACAACAAAATTAGAGCTTCAAGACATTGAATAAAATTATGTCAGAAGAAAGTCTTTTTGTATAATTCTGTGATTACCCAAATTTTACCTCGTTGTGTCTGTCTTCTTTACCATTCTGCAAGTATTCAACTTGTTCAATTTCGGAAGCAGTGATCGCGAAGAGAAAGACCAATTTGGGAATGGATGTTCTTCGAACGAAGCTTCAAAATGGAAAACCTAAACAGAAAATGGCTGGAAAAACTGAAACCTAGAGAGAGAAAGACACACGGTGGCACTGGCAGATGACGAAATGTATTGGGCCGAAATATAGTTCCAAGTTTAGATGGGCATTTCTTCCTCCACCCCCACTGATTTAATCCTGCACTTCCATGAGGATAGTGAAATTACCATTTTCATCTTTCTCACCCCTTCTTCATCTTTTTCACTTGTTGTTAATTGTAAGTTAGCATGGTTAACGCCGTGTGTAAAATGTTGTCATTCCGCAAAACTTGTTGCATGTTTTTGAAACTTTTTTTCCTCCCATTAAAATCTTTCAAGCTTCATCATCATCCGGAATATAAATGCATAACTCAAAATGTTTTTCTTTTATATTTTTTATTCTGCAATTTAGAATAAAAAAGTATCAGGTGAGAAAACAAGAAGGAGGAAGAAAAAAGAAAAAGATATATAATGAATACGAAAAAACAAAAATATCGTAAAATGTGTCAAATGATATTAGACTCGATCTCTTGAAACAATGTTTTGAGTTCAAACCTTGTAAATGAGAAAAAAATTGTTGGGATGAGAGACTTTTTTAAACAATGATGAAGATTAGTCATAAACAAAGTTAGTATAAATTTTATATTACTGCCATTTTTTAAGAAAAAAAAAGTGAATAACACTTACATTTATAGGTATATATGTATCTATTAAGTATTAATTATAAATGAAGATAATTAAAGTTTTTACTAGGGAAATGTAGGTATTTTACCCAATCTAAATTTTACTCCCTTATTTCTATTTTACTCACCTCTTCTTCTCCAATATTACTTCTCTCTATTATTATTGTTATAAAAAATGTCAATATTTAATGTTTAAATTTTTTTTTCTTCTGAAAAAAAAAAATCGTTATGTTTAAAAGACGATTTGAAAGAAAAAGTTTAAGAAAATGATATGTAAGATTAGAATAAATAAAATAGAAAGTGTCCTTAAAATTTATGAGAAATTTATGTATGATGAGTGTAATTGAAATTATATTTTTTTAATTGATAAAAAAATAAAATAAAATTTATTCTTTTATTTAATAAATTATTGAAAAAATAATTTTATTTACTTATTTATGAATTATAATTATTTTTAATTAAAATATTATTTTGGGATAATGTGAAAAAAACGTGATTTATCGGAAACATATTTATGATTATTAGAAAAATTATTTAATATCTTAAATATATAAATTTTCTGAAATAATATAAATTCTAAATTATTTAATATCTTATTTAAATAAAATATAAAATATATATAAAAAATAAATATTCAAACTTCTTATAAATATAAATTATAAATATTTAATGTCCTATAAAATAAAAATATGAAATATATAAATTTTTTAAAATATTTAAAATCCTAAATTAATGTTCTATTTAAATACAAATATATAAAAATTTTAAAATATTCAAAATTTTAAATAAATAAAAACTATAAATATTTAATGTTCTGTTTAATTAAAAATTAAAATGAACTTATTATCAAAATCAATTATATTACAATAAACATCGATTTCCCATGAAACAATAAGCTAACGGATTATGAGCCAACAAATATCGATTTAAAAAAAAATACACAACATTGATTATTGATACACAACAATATCGATTATCCATAGAAAACTAAGACAAAATCAATTATAACAAACTCAACATCAATGTTTGTCTTCCTGTGCATGAACATTTACCACTAAAGATAGCAAATCTTTAATCACAAAATCACAATTTTGAATGTGAATAAACAAGGATGGCGAAGTAAAACAAGATAGTCCAACCGTCTTTTTTTTCTCTATTCTTCATAAGAAGGTTTACCCTTCCCGATTCTTCTTTCTAACTTCGTTTTTACGTTTCACTTTCCATGAACAAATTTATAAAGTAATAAACATGTTAGGCCAATACCAACTAACCTAGTACAAATCTTACTAAAAGAACAATTAGCAAAATTTAAAATGCGACTTCCAGTACTAGTTCAAAAATTTAACCAGGTTTCCTTCAAAAAGTATAAATATTAACAAACAATCTTAATTTTTTTTTTGAAACTTGAAATAGCTCAACATATCTGGTGGCATGTATAGCTTGTTTTCTCAAAATTCACCTTCACAAATACATCATGGTCTGAATTGACATTAAGTCATAATAAAGTCTTAAAAAAAACATCATATTATTGTATCAAGATAAAGTCCTGCATTTCTTGTTAATGCTAAGAAACCAGATCACATTGAACATTTACTACTTTATTCGCATAAACATACTCAAATTTCTAAAGAAACTATCATTTACATGGAATTCCACAAAATTTCTAGAGATTATGCATTTTTTTAGCAACGAAACAAAGTAGGGTGGTTCAAACGAAAATGAACAGAAGGATTAGTTTCCCAAACAATTTTAAGTGCTAATAACAAAAAATGTGTTAATAGACAACAACGAAAAGTAAATATATCCCAATCACATCGAGCTAGAACTCAGCTGGTACTACAGAATCTCGATAAATACACATCAACAGGAAGAGACAATAGATGTACATGAAATATCTATGGTTTGCGAGCTGGTGGTGGTGGTGGTGGTGGTGAACTGCTGCTGCTACTATTGCTACTTCCTCTTCCTCTCAAAGGCCTACCCATTAGGAAATATATTTACATTAGCAAAGTACTGAAATGAACTATATTTACATTTCGATACAACAACCAAAAATTATAGAAAACATCATAGCAATCACCTAGGCAGTTTCCAAGTTAAACTTTAAAGCCAACATTGCTTATCAATATCCTTATATGAAAATCTACAAATACCAAACTATTTTAACAATCCAAACAGTTTGCTCTTGAGACACGCACTTGAAATAATTATCTAACATCTAAAATCTTATTGCTGAAAAAAAAAAACAGACCGAAGAAGAGAAAGTGATAAGATTTCCGGAAAAGATTAGTCAATCCTATTTACACGAAGCATATTTCAGTGTTTGCTTAAGATAGCATCCATGTGCCATTTGTGAAGCAAGGTGACAAATTTCAAGGCCTAAATACGGAGAAAACAATTGTCTGACAGGAATCCAAACCATATATCAGTTAATCTGCTTCCATATTATCTTACATACTAACTTTTGACCTTTCAATGGAGCAGGTGATGTTTCATTTATATGATATTTCTATGCGTCTTTTTTAAAAAACAAATTTTTCACCACGCAAAATTTTTAACAAGAGGGTCACCAGTGAAAATATTAATAACTTATTTTAATCTTGCTTTAAACCATAAATTATTTAAGTAATTTGGAAGTTGGTAAAGAAGAAAAACACATCAAGCAATGGATCAATGCAGTGAAACAAAATCACATATGAATCTTCCGAAGTAAATCAAATAATAAATGTTACTGAAAGAGACAGGAATCAACATATTTAACAAGACAACATTATACCAAAATAATATAATTACCTTCTTGGGCTACGACTCTTTGATCTACGGGAAACCTGCCAAAGTTATGAAGGACTAAGCCATAGACTATTCCAAGTAAAAATAACACCATCCATATAAACAAGAAAAGAACACATACCTTGCGAGGACTTGGTGAATCTGAGTACGATGATGACCTCCCACGCCTAACAGGTGGCCTACCTCTGTCAAGGAAATAAAGTTCACAAAGTGCTCAAATATTTTCAAATTGCATTCAAACATACTATAAAAGAATAACAAGAAACTTGGAAAACTTCTTGTGTATTCTCTAGCATACTTTGTAAGACGTTGATGAACATTGAAAATATTCTGTGAAATAACATTTTTCAACAAATGCAAGTCTAAGGGCCAAGCTAAATTTCATCAAGAGCATGTATGATCAGTCAAAAGGATCTGGATAACAAAAAATCTACCAAGTCCAAGCATTACATTTTCCATTCGCATTAACCATCTCATGATTTTTTCCTTCAATCTAAATATCCAATTATGCAAAAAGCAAACAAATTGCAAAATTTAAGACATAATATATGGAACAAAAAAGTATACAGCAGCTCATTTTAACAACCTGACTACTGAAACAAACAAAAGCATGAAAGAGAAATACCTGCGAGGTGAGAATGACCTTGACCGTGAACGTGCCGACCTACGTATTGGAGAGCGAGTGCGTCTACGACCAATTGGAGACCTTCTAGGAGGACTGCGAGCTCGTCTAGGTGGTGGTGATCTAGAGGAAAATTTTCATTTTTTTTAGAAGGCAATCAAGGGAAATATGTACTGTCTATCACAAAATGCAAAGTTATAATTGATGGAAATAACTATTAAAGAAAGCTACCGGCGCCGAGGAGGAGGAGGAGGTGAACGTCGTCGCCCTGGGCTTCCACGCATCCTTCTAGGTGAGATCCTAAAGAGGTTATATATAAATTAGTAGACCAGACTATAGAAACAGTTAACCAAAGTATGTGTTGCAACTTTGAAAGCCAACCTTGCAGGGGATCTAAGGCGTCTTGGTGGAGATGGAGAACGGCCTCTTCCAGGGGACACAGGCCGCCTCCTAGGAGGGGTGTCTCCTCCACGACGATAAGGAGAGTCTAATCGGCGACGAACAGGAGAATCTGCACGGCGGCGAGGAGAATCTGGTCGTCTTGGAGATCCAGCTCTTCGAGGTACAGGAGACCTCCTCCGTGGTGAAGGAGGCTTTCTTCGAGGAGCTGAAATTGAAAACTAAAGTTCAATATACATAAAAAAATTACCAGTATGATAATTAGAAACCAAAAAATGTCCAACACATCACATATATACATTCTCTCTGACGCTTTGGCCCATCCTTGTCAACATCTGCACTGGCATTATCAGTCCTGGGGGTGTCTCTCTTTGGAGCAGCGACAGAAGCCTTTGGGGGTGGTGAAACTTTCTGCCTAGGAGGTAAAGTAAATCTTGCCTTGATGACATTGCCATCTATTTGGGCCTGCATTAAAAAATAAAGGCTTCAATTTATAAATGTAGAAGCCAGCAAGCTTGATTACGGAAATCATTCCACACCAGTCACAGAAACCTACACCATCCATGAACAATAATGCTTTTTCAGCATCCTCTCTTGTCTTGAACTGCACATATCCATATCCCTTTGGAAGATTGACCTAGAAATGAGATGAAAGGAATGAAAATTCCATATCGCACTAAATTCTCTAACTATGCTGTTAAAGTAAATATAAACTTACGGTTCGATCCATTGCCAACTCCACACTTACAACCTCACCAAAGTTACCTGAAAAATAATGCACAAGGCTGGATTACTAAAAGGTCAATAAAAGTGGATAAGAGCACTTCCAAGATATAAATATTACTTAAAGAATTCTCTGAATTACTGATATTAGTTCCTTAAGGTCACTAACATGCCTCTCAATTATGCAATAAGATATCAGGCCAATATGCCTTAACAGTTGATAATATTAATATTACAAATATTGAAGTCTCGATGATTGAAAATAAGGTTTAATGAAGCCACATAAATAAAAATGAAACATAAAGGGAAGTTGCACTGGGCTTAATTCATAGATGCTACCCTCATGAGACATTGCTTACAGTCATTGGACCAGACCGATTAGCTAAATTGCAAACAATATATTCCCAAGTATTTGGCAAACATAAGTAGCCTACATATTGCACTCACAATGTAAAAGCTACATAAAACTAAAAGGTAGGAATAAGTAATTAATAAATCTTTTCCCAGGTATTTGATTACCACAAGTAGCCGCCTATATTGCATTCACAATGTAAATGTAAGATAAAACTCGATAGTAGAAATAAGTAAATATGCATTGTCAATTAATAACTCTCTTCCCAAGTATTTGGCAACCACAAGTAGCCAACATATTGCATTTAAAAAAAATGTAAATGTAGGATAAAGTAGAAGGTAGAATAAATTAAACGTACTGAAAATTTCCTTCAAATGACCCTCATTGACATTTCTGCTGAGCTTTTCCACGTGAAGAACAAGTGATTCTCGTACAGGAGAAGGTTTCCTGAGTTCAGACACCGGAGATAAGTACATAAGCAAGAAGTTCAAATAACAAAAGTGAAGAAAGATGTGAATAGATTAACTTTAGAAGGATCACATATAGAGAACCCAATAGAATTTAACATTATGAAGTGAAACACCAAAGTTTAAATATATTATTATTACAATGATCTGAAGTATCTGGACAAAAGGAACATTAGACTGTTAATGCCAGAGAGAACATAAAACTCCTCAACTTCGTTTTCCCAATACTAATTTACACCTTACCGAGTTGTTATACCATGTTAACTTTAATAAGGAACACATCCCAACTTTAACAATATTGACAATCGCAATAGCATTCAAATTATACATTGAAATAATAACTGACAATATATCCAATAACTATAACAAGTAAAATCAAAATACCTTGGGGGAGGTGAAGCTCTCTTGGACTGAGGTGGAGGCGACCGACCACGCCTAACTGCTGCTGCTGCTTCAGCTGGACTGTAGGACAAAAAAATGAAAAAAGCAGCACTAAATCACAGCGCACAACTCATAAAACACAAACAGTAAAAAGAAAATCGAAGAGACCCTTGTCAAAAGGTCCACAACCCCACAAAATCAAGATTTATAGAATCACCACAAGCACATTGCAGCCACAATTGATGCCAGCATACATACATACACACATCAACCATAATTTAAAACACTGACCATTAATCCTCTTCACAAAAGGAAAACAGAATGAACAATAAACATGACCGCAAGACTCCATTAAACTCAATTTCCACGTATCTTTACATCACACAGCACACAAAAGTCAACACCGCAGGGGAATAAAAGATAACAATAAAGATCTAATAAACAGCTAAGAGAACAGCGCATGCGTCGGACACAAATTGTAGAATGTCGAGTTCCTTCGACGCTCCGATCGAAGAAATCAACGGTACCTTTTGCGCTTCTGCGGCGGAGGGCTGCGGCTACGGGAGCTGCGGGAGGGAGAGGAGGAGGAGGATGAGAAGGATCTGGAGCGCGAGGGAGAACGGGAGCGAGAACGAGATGAGCGAGAGGAGGAGGGGGATGAGGAGCGAGAGGAGGAGTCGGAGACTGAACCGGAGGGAGAGCGACGACCTCGCCCAGGTTTCGCCATTGTTGCAGAGAGGAAGGAGGAAACCCTCTATAAACCCTAGCTCCTCCAAACCAAGCTAAGGTGTGAACGAAAACTTGAAAGAAATGAAAGATAAAAAGGGAAGGCAAGAGAGTGAACAATGAGTGTTTGATGACACGAGTGAGTATAGTGTGTATCCCTTGGTTAGAGGATTTTCTAACTACCTTTATTACACAATTAAATAAGTTTAAATAAATAAAATGATACACATAAAATTATAAATAATTAATTAGGTTGATATTTAAATATATAATTCTAAAACTATAACATTATACATTTTACATACAATTTTAATGCTGTATTAAATTATAAAATTATACAAAATAATGTAATATTACATAAAATTATATTAATTTCTAGAATTATATTACATTAGAAATTATCAAATGATTAAAATTATATTATTATATTAAATTATGAAATTATATTTTAATATATTATGTAAAAATTATAAAAATTAAAAATTATATAGCTATAAAATCGTGTAAAATTATAAATTTCAATAATTTAAATAATAAAGTATTTAAAATATTATTTATGTAATTTAAACAGTAAAAATATTTAAAATATATTATTCACTAAATTATTTTATCATGGATTGATATCAAATTTTACTTTACTTTATGTGTTTTTATATATAACAAATTTTAATTAAATAATTTTATTAGACTTTTATTTTCTTATGTTTTTATTTACATTTAATATCATTACAACATTTTGCAAAATAAAATTTTATTTTTTCATTTTTTTAATAATTATAATTTTAAATTAAAACCGTCTCATATCTTATAACACATTCTCTTCTTGATGATTTTTTATAAGACTCAAAATTTAAGTCCTATATATTATTTATAACTTCTATACTAAATATTACTATTTTTAATATAAATTACTATATTTATTGTAATTTTTTATAAAACAATGTAAATGAATGTGAAATAAAATGAAAGTTAAGAAATGGTAATATGTCTAAAAATAGATGGAAATTATCATCATTTTTAACATTTTTTTTATCTTATTTCTACACTCATAAATACCAAAGCTTATATTCATTCATCTTTTTACCTTGTTACAAAGATACACTACAAGAAAAAATGGTTTTAACGGAGCTTTATTTTTATATTATCAAGGATTAAAATCTTTGTTAATTCATTTATTCAAGATTGCAATTTTCCCCACCAAATCATTCTTAGAGAACGTGTTTCCAAAGGTTTTTTTGAACCCCAGAAAAGTTAGTATTTAACGAAGGTTTCAAAATCTCCGTTAAATATCATGGGTTAAAGAACCTCCGTAAAATACTATGAGTTTCAAAGTCTCCATAAAATACCATGAGTTTAAGAACCTCCATAAAATATCATGAGTTTCAAAACCTCCGTAAAATACCACATATTCTAGAGTTAGGGATTTGTCAGAGATCTACTCCAAATCCTCTCCAACCTTGACGTTTCTTAATCATGAATCAAGATTGACTTGGCTTAGGCTTCAAGAGAAATCTCCTTCTTCCCAAACATGGTGCATGTTGGCTTGAACCATTTCTGAGCAAAAACTGGTTTCTTCAAGTTTAAGTATGTTAATTCCCTCAGCCCTGTGGTCTCTGGAATCCTTTTATGTACTGTCTCAATCCGCTCAACATATGTAAATGCGCTCAGCGTTTTGAGTGTTTTCCATGGAGTTTGCTCTCTGGACTTAATCCGCTGAGTCATTCTACATGTGTTGGGTAGATTGACTTTGTTGCTTCGTTCTTTTTTGCTTGTTTTTTTGCAATAATTTGTGTAAATATTTTCTTTTTTTCTTCATCTTCATGTGCAACTGTAGTTTTGAGGTTTTTGACATGTCTCTCACTCGCTTTGGTACATATTTTACATAATTTACATGTTTTTTATCTATAAAAATTACTACAATTAAGCACTTCTAAGTAAGATTTCATCTTGTGAGGCTTCCTTTATTTCCCTAGGCATTAATTTGAGATATCATCAACTTAGCAGTTTCATTTCTGAATGAAAGAGTTGATCCTTATGCCATCATTTCTCTCTCCTAAGATCTGATCTTCAGGATGTGATGAGACATATCTTCACTCTTTATAAAAAGATTGACTTTGATGAGAAGGTTCAAATGTACCTTTGTTTGGAGATGCATCTTTGTCTAATTTCTTGTATGCATTTGATCCTCTAATTGCATTAGCAGGCAATCCTTCATCTACTCTTTTGATTGTTGACTTGCTGATATGCATATCTCTAAATTCATAATCAAGACATGATAGTCTCCTATCAATCTGGGAGATATTATTAAATTTTACATTTATGGTTTCTTTTATGATCAAAGTTTGAGAGTTATATACTCTTTAACCCTTTGATCTTTCATTAGTAACCAATGAATGTTCCTTTGTCAATTTCAGAGTCAAATGTCCCAATTTGATACTTGGAGTTAAAGGATAAAACATGTACAACCAAAAGCATGAAAATAATTTATATTGGGTTTCCTATTTCTCCATTGTTCATAGGGAGTCTTTTCTAGAGTAGGTTTTATCAATATTCTATTTTGTACAAAGCAATAACGTTAACAGTCTCTACTCATAAATGCTTTGGTAGAGAGTTTTCACTGAGCATGGTTCTAGCCATCTCCTAAAGAGTTTTTTTTCGTTCCACAACCCCATTTTGTTGAAGTGTTTCTAGTGAAGAGAAATTGTGGTGTATACCCTTTGATTCTCAAAATATTTGAAACTCTCCATTTTCAAACTTCGTTCCATGGTCATTTCTGATACTAGAGATACAGTAATCTTACTCAACTTGTAAGAAAGCTTACTTCTCCATTGGATTCACCCATCAAGACTAACTTGCAAACAAGTCTCATATCTACTTGACCTTATCCATATGGAATGAAGTGATAACTATAATAAATGGAAGGATCATGTGGATTTGTTTGAACTTCAAATGATGCTCAAGGTGTTGTTGCATGAACGTCATAAATGTTACAAACACCATTAAGTTGCACAACATTTGTTCCTTAGGCAAAATCTTTGCTTATGGATCTATACATCCCAACATTACGTAGAAAATGAGGTTCTTTCTGAAGTTGGATAAGCAACACACTTACATGCCTTTTTCGTCATAAATAGGAAAATAAAAGGAATGAGTAGATAGAAATGATATTATTCCCCATTGTCTTGCTTGGAACCTCCCAATCAGATCAACCAAGTTAGGAATGTTAAATTTAATGGATAAAGATCAAACTTTTAGTCTACTTGTGTTCTCAGATGAATGCATTAGTTTTATGCATCGTCTGCTCACACCTTTGGTGATGTGATTCCAATAGCCACATAGAACAAGATTCTTGACATTTTTAGGAATCACCTTGAGCTGGAAAATATAGAGGCACTTTTCTTAGAGTTGGATCATGGTTCTAAGTCAAGAACTCAC
>Ga0123342_1003816_pt1 | contig 23713 bp, 9 predicted proteins | sample Turbeawhitnodule_FD_89960 | JGI IMG/M metagenome (GOLD analysis project Ga0123342, IMG submission 89960) | Root nodule microbial communities of legume samples collected from Mexico - Turtle bean Mexico white nodule | ecosystem: Host-associated > Plants > Roots > Nodule | place: Mexico: Nepantla... | reverse complement strand
TCATAGCAATATTTAGAGGATTAAATCAATACTACCTCTGGCCCTATGTATAAGAAACTAAAGGTGTTTTTCTTTGTCAAAGAAACAATGACTTATTTTCAAACTTACTTGTTATTAAATTTCTTTTACATCCTTAATTTATTGCAAAGTCCATTTATTAGGTATTCACTTATCATCATACATTTCACACTAAGGGTATATATGAATAAAAATTGAATTTGTGTTATCATCAATTAATAAAACTAACTTAGCCACTTTTATATATCTTGATGTATTAGTTATTTCTTTTTCATATATATAACTATCAAGCAAATAGTAAATTAACATTTCAATCTTAAAAAAAATGTTAAAAGTATTAAGTTCAAAATGTTTATAATTTACTATACTTTTCATAATACAACAATCACACACATGCATACATACATACATACATACATACATATGAAATGATATATTAAAAATAAATTAAATTTACCTACACAAAACCAAAAGATTCTTTCAAAAGTAAAAAAATGATTAAATCTAATAAAACTTAAAATAAATTGAATTCCATAGAAAGAAAATTAAAGGTAAGAATTTGAAGGCTAATAAAATCTCTTTTTATTCTCATCCCAACAGGATATGTTAAAACCGACGAATGTATTTATTCATTTATAGAGTGATTATTCAAATAATTATTAAGGAAAATTATTAAATTAAGTCATTAATTCATTTCTCATAATCAATTTAATTCAAATAAATTAACAAAATTTTATTTTACAATCCATTTGATTGAGCAATATTTTTTAATGTTATAATAACAATCAGTTTTAAACTCAAAGTTAGATAATTTTGAATACATTCAAATGCAGTTATTAGTTTAATTAACTTCGATCACTAAAGTTGTACTACTTTAGAGTTGTTTCAAAAAAAAATCATTACATTCAATAAATAATTTACCATATATATGAAAATTACATAAAAACAATCTAATCTATTCTATAACAATATACAATGGGGATTCCCTCTTTTGTCTATGATCTATAACAATATGTAATGGGATAGTACACAAAAAAATTTCCTATTTTACCCCTAATAATATTTTTAAGTCACAATACAAAACTCACTACCGGTGTAAAGAAGTAAAAGGAAAACAAAAGAAATTAAAATAAGGTGGAGAAAAAGATAGAATCTAAAATATAGTACAAATCATACGTACAATCATGCAGTAAGTGTTTAGAATGTTTGATTCTATGTAATTAAACTTTTTTATTACAACATAAGTTCAATACAATATATAATAAAAAAATATATTTAACTATCTTATTTTCATATAATAAATAAAATCACATCAAATAGAAAATGATATATATTTCTATTTCTTTATAGAAAATTATAAGCCAGATTATTAAAAAAGTGCAGACACACAGATTCCAACAGTGCTTCAGTTGGTATTATATTAAACAAGTTCTCTAATTAAACATGTATTTAGAAAGAAAAAGAACGTGTTTCATTTGTTAACGCCTACCTACTATCAATAAAATTCAAATGCATTACTAAGATAAAAATCATGTATAATAAAATAAATTTTCAAATTCTTTTACTGAAACTTCAAGAATTTATGTATGCATAAAGCTGATACTATTCATATACAAAAAATAAATAAAAAATCAGTTTTTAATAGTTATAAAAATTTGTCAGGTCTTGCAAATGCAAGTATAAATCTACAGCTAAGTAAAAAAGTACTAGATGAACATTATGTTAATGTATATTTTTATTGTTCTTTATTTAAGGTATAAATATATATATATATATAAGAATGTGATATTTCATTAAAAATCATAATGCATTTATTAACTCTAATGAAAATAGATGAAGTAATAAATTAAAAGAATTTAGAATATAAAATTACAAGAAAGTGTTAAGTGGTAATTTTAGAAGAATAACCTTATTATTATATGTAGATTTCAAATCATGAACACAAGAAATAAATAAATAGGGAAGACTAGATAAATCATGAACTTAAAAACAAATAAATCATAAACTTGCCAGTTTCCTGCATTATTTTCAAACTTTCACGGCGCCTCTCCTCATAAACTCTAGTACCACCTATTTCCTTCAGCAAGTCCAGTCGTTCAGAGTCTTTCATCAAAGTTAATGATGATATCTATGCAATAGAAGAAATGGAACAAGTTTAGAAATCAACTTCAAAATGTATGAATACAACATGAATAAACCCCAGACCAAATTCAAGCACTGTTACCAAGAGCCAATACCTTTCCTTGTTGTACAACATAATAAGGATTTGAACGGGAGAACCCAGCACTCTCCAGCAAATTCATTACTTCACTTTTCCTTCATAAAGAATCAGGGAAAATACTCATTTGACCAAATAACATACGATAAAATACATTAACTTTTCTATATATAGTGAAATAAAATAAAATAATTACATTTAACATTAATTCTATTTAACTCACGTTATGTGTTTTCCATCAAGAAAATACTCATCCTTTTTTAAACCTATAGTCCGACGCAATCGCACCTCATCCTTGTCAACCTATTCACCAACACGGATAGATGTAAGATAGTGCATATGTTATCAAACAAAAAGCACTATTCCCACCAATAAAAAAGCAGTTTTGTTCTGACAAAGAATGTAAAATGAGATCAGTTCAAAGCAATGCAGTTATCATCAACAAGCACTAACAAGATTTTACAGCCTAAGCTAAAAAAGTTAGTTTGATTGAAATTGTAGCCTAGAAGCTCGGTGAAATTAAAACACTGCAAAACATATCATTAATCTATTACTTATCAGCGAGCAAGTCTGATTCAGTTAAATACAAAATTTATCTGTTAATATATTCTTTTATTTTCCTACAAAATCCTTTCTGTACATAACTTGAGGAGCCATAATATGCATTCACTTTACAAGAACGGATGAATGTCCAACAGTCAAAAAGGCACACACAAAATGGTAAAATCAGTGAACTGTTTCAAAGAACCCTGTGACATCCTCTAGACAATATATCCCTGTCGAAGGTAAAGTGTAGGTCTATTACTCGTACTGAATACTGATACTCGGATATTACGAGATATCAAAAAAGTATCCAATACTTTTTTATTTTAACCTTTTTTTAAGATATTTCTCTGATACATTTTGGACACTTCTCAGACACTTCTAAAATGCTTACACATGCGTATCTGAAAAGTATACAAACTTTTTATTAATTGTTTATAGGATATGCTTGGATATATTACAATAGTATCTGAAAAGCTTCCTTAAAGCTGTTTAAAAAGTAACATTCTTCCTCATTCTTTCATTCATTTATTCTTTTTAGAGAAACAAAATGGATCCAGAAAGGGTTGAATATTTGGTTTATGAGCAATACCTTTAACTAGAAGCTATGCTTTTCTTCTAGATGATGGTAACATAGGAAAGGAGAATGATAGAATTAGCATTTTAACTTTGTTCTAAACATAGTTACAAATTATGAGAACTAAAGAGAAAGAATCATTGTGCCTATCCCTATCAATATTCTGCATCTAATTAAAAAATTCAAGAAAAAAAATGTCAAAATAAATCACATTTTTGCACCATGTCAATCAAACAAATAAAATACAAAAACAGAAAATAATAGCATTTCTGGTTTTAGAGCCTAAAAATAATATATACAATTCTGCATAACTCAAAAAATTAATTTGATAATTGTAATTCATCAAATAACTAAGAAATCATGGTATTAATCACTGGAAAACAAGTTATTAACCTCAACATATTACCGGGATACGGTTGTCTAAATTATCAAACACAATCTCCACAAATGCAGATAAAACCTGGTGTCCAGCTCCTTCCTGTGCAGAAAGAATAATTTATTTAAGCATATTCAAAACTACAATTGATTATTTATCAGTGACATGACAACTACAAGTATCAATAAATGGATGAACTGTGCCATACATGGAGTAGTGCCTGTCGATCTTCACTACGTAGGTTTTGAAAGAGATCACTTAATACAAAACGGATAGCTACCAAAGAAAAAAAAAGTGTAGCAAAGTGAATGTCAGAGATTGGATTATAGTTACTTCCAAATTGTACACAGAAGAAATGGGGATCTTTTTTTACCATGAAAAAAGTTTGTCTTCCCAGATCCATTAGCCCCAACTGCAAAAATAAATAATTGAACAGATATATTTTAGTTACAAAAAAATACAATTTAGATGTGTTCATCATTTGAACTAAATAAAAAGATGATCTTCATCTTTAAGATGTAATTTAAGAAAAAGGAATGAAGTGTAAGAGTGGAAAAAACTAAGTAATGAAAATGAAGGTAATGAAGTGAGTAAATAATCCAGTTATGCCAAAAAAACTGCATTCAGCCTTTAGCTTGGTGTGAGAACGTATCTATCAGCTAATAATCAAGTTCTATCGGATCATAAAATTGTTTTCAGTTATACAATAAAATTCTTCTTTATATATCCTTCACACTTTTTGTATGGGTGGAGTCTTTCATCACAATATTAACGAATCATCCTCTTTATTAGCTATCTATCTATAAGTACTATTATATGTATATCTGCAACAATAAACAATTTACAAATTTTGATGATAAATATGAACTATTATTTATATCAGTCTTATTATTTAGTCTAAGAAACTATATCTGAATTCAAATAAAAATTGACTAAACAACTTATTTTATATTGCCTCATTTTCATGTTGCATTTCGCTGCCATCATAACATGTCATGAATGAAATGCCCACGTCATACACATCGAATAATTTTCCAGAGTCAATAGAAGATAGCATCTAAAAATTTGTCATTAAAATTATTACCAACACAGTTCACTTTAGAGCTGAAAGGCTCTGTGGAAATTTGCTCTCGATAACTCTTAAAACCTTCGATCACAACCTAAAAGCACATACAAACAAATACGTCAAAAAAACCATTTGCAAAGACAAAACTCCAAAATTCAAATATCAGCATAATATGTCGTATCTGTGATAACTAGAGGAAATGTTCATAAATCAGAATACAAAAGAAAATCTAGTCAAATCTAGTAGTTTTATGTCACCGTGAAAAGCAACAAAAATTAATTAAACAAACACACTCCAAAATTAAATTACCTGCTTGATGTACATGTTCACAGAGTATCATAACCGTACCTTTACCCGAACCTACAAAAGCAAATGAAAGAATTCCATAAGCACGATCACATTACAAACACAACACAGTATTACACATGCTTCCTCGAGAACAGTGGTGTGGCACTATCAATCACAATAGCATTCAAAAATAAAATATAATGAACGTATTCATTGGAAGTGTAGCTAACCAAGAATCAGAGTTCAAATGACCGAATTCTCCACACGTACTAATTCTAAAGGAGTTTCAAAATTCAGTGCAATTTGGTTTTCAAGCAAGAAAACACACTATTCCTATGAACAATCTAGGGCGAAATCGAGGTATGAAGAGTGTATTCACGTTTTAGCAGCGAAATCAAAGTATCAGAACGGGGAAATTGAAATGAAGTGAACTCTGTGGATGATATTAGGGTTTTGAGGTGCGAAAACTTTGAGAGTGAAAAATTGCGGAGCGAAGATGAAAGAGAAGCAGAAACATAGGAGTAACTTGTATGAGTTGACGAGAGTGAAAGAGAGTACCTCGGAGAAAGTATAGTCTCAAAGGAGTGGTTGCCAAAGTTCAAGTTGGAGCGATCAGTTTGGGTTTAATGGGTTTCCGCTGCGTGCAAAAGGGGCTAACTATTTAGGTTGTGTTTGAATTTAGGAGGAGGAGGTAAGAAAATTTGAGGAAATAGATGTGTGAACATCTTAGAACACATTGTGTTTGGATTAAGGTATATTAAAATAGATTTGTGAGAAAAGTTTATTATAATTTATGAGTGATGTAATGGTTATGAAATTTTTTAAAAGTTTAAAATGGAAGTTTACAAATTTACTTTTGTATTTAAAAATATTTAAATAATGAAATATGGTGTATTTTTGTGTAGATTTTAGTTAATTGAAATATTTAAAATTATTTTTGGTATAATTGAATAATTTATTTTGATATTGTTAAATAATTACTTTAAAAAAAACGAATTACTTAATATTATCGAAACACGAAAATAATCATAAAAATAATATTATCTAAACATATACAAATTTATTATTATATTTATTTATATATTTTGAAAATTTTTTATATTCATTCATTTATATTGTATGTATTAAAATAATATCATTCCATATTATTACTGATATTAGTGTCTCCATTATAGTGTATATATTCCTAGAATATCTCTTTTAGCCAAATATGTTGATATTGTAATTATTCGAATAATAATAGTAAACTTAGAATATCTTCTTGTCTCTAGTAAATTAGGGAATGTAAAATAGGTACCAATTGATGGAATAAAGGACGGTGAGAATTACAATTCTTTCAATATGTAGATACATACCAACGTAAGTATTTTAGAGGACATTTTAAAATAAAAAATATTATATAGAGAGTGAATTGTACAACAAAATTATTTATAAAAAAAGATAAAAATATATATAATAAAGTATGAAATGTCATAATATGATAATTATGATGAAAAAATAATAAAAATAAAATGTATTATTATATATATTATTCATGAATGACAAAGCAAAAAATAATGTCAAAAAGGGAAAACACCACCATCTTAAGTGGCTTTCCCCTCAGATATTTGCATGTGAGGAGGATGAGAGAAATCACTGTTCATGTAGATTCATTCTCCTCCTTTCCTGCACACCCCTTTATCCAAACCATGGATATTCATTCACATCTTTTCTCTTGAACAGTACAACCCTTGAAGCAAACAGAGTTTTAAATCGCTTGGTAGGAGTGGACGTTGAGGGAAAGAAAAAGTGAAAAAGAATATAACACATGGCATATTTAATATTTTTTGTTTTTGCTTTTTATTACATACTAAATTTCCTACTAATGTTGGATGTCATGTTTGGTTAGAAGAATGCAATTTCAGAAGAAAAGTCAAAATTTATTTAAATAAAAAAATTTAAAGGAAAAATAATATATATATTTTTTTTGTGAAATGACAGGCAGTGAGTTCTATATTTTTTTTTATAGTAATAAAATAATTATTATAATAAATATTACAATAAAAAATTATATTAATTAGATATTATTATATATTATTTTTATTTATATTCAACTCTAAAAAAGGTATTTTAAAATAGGTTGTTTAAGATAAGGCTACTAGTTCAAACCTTTATGAGAAATGAATTTGTTGATGTAGTTATAAAAAACGTTGAGCATTCATAAGTTTGATTAGACGATGTAAAACATAATTTATTGAGCATTAGTTAAATATGTGAGTGAATATAACCTTTGTTTTATTAAATATTTTTGTGTAGGTAAAAATGATGAACTTGTTTATCCTTTCTACTAAGAGATAGTGTTGCTTCTACAATATAGATTTTAATGAAATATCAAATAAACGGTTTGTTGTCGTGTATTTATTAATAAATATAAGTAGATATAACATAAAATGTGTAATAATATAAGTTTAAGGTTAATATCTAAGGTTGTGGAAACATGATGTTGTAAGAAACTTACTCATATGTCATTCAAAGATGATTTTGTTTGTGAAACATGCATGAAAGGTAATGATTGGATCTATTAATGGTAAAGATTGATGATTACACTATATAAACTTAGGTTAAGTTTCTTATCCCTAAGGATGAAGCTTTCAATATCTTTTATAAATTTTATAAGAAAAAAAAAAGTGTTTATTTGTTGCATCTATCAAAACTTATTATGGGGTGAGTTCATAAATGGACGATTTTAATAGCTCTTTATAATGGTATTCGTCAGTATATTTTAACTCCACACACATCACAACAAAATGGTGTAGTATAGCGAATAAATAAGTCATTGCAATAAATGGCTAGAATTGTGTTGATTGTTAATTAATAAACACAACCTATTGTAAAAAAATGTGTAAGACTCGTCTTAAAGAAACTCCTTATGAAATGTGAAGAGGTTATAAATCGAATAATTCTTATTTTCATCCTTTTAAATGTTAATGCTTTGTGCTAAATACCAAGAAAAGTGAAAGGAAGTTTCACTCCAAAAGTGATGAAGGGGTCTTACTCGGATACTAAAAAATGTCTAAGACCTATAAAGGTTACAACTTTAGGATGATGACAGTTGAAGGGTTATTTGTGTGAGATTCAATTACTATGAGTTTGGTAAAGAATTATTATGATTAAACTACAAGTTCACAAATTTGCAAAGCAAAAGGAAAAAAAGGAAGAAAAATCTATCTTTATATGTTGAAGCAGCATTTACATCGTCAACAAATGAACGAATTGAAATAAGAAACCATGTGAAATCATTTGTTTAAACCACATAGAAAATCCAAATAATAAAGTAAGAACGATATCAATGTTTTGAGGGAAATTCGCCTTCATCACACAAATGAAACCAAATATTGTCTATGAAACATTGCACGGTAAGAAATAATGTAAATCTAAGAGATGACTAGTTGAGTTTGAAGAATCTTTTAAGTCAAGCTTTAAGGAAGAACTTTTGAAAGGATTATTTGAAAGATTCTTGAAGCGATTCTTTGAAGAATTAATGTATAACACGTGATCCTCAATTTTGTGAAAGTTATATAAAAGAAAAACATATTAAAGAATATACAAAAAAAAAATTAAGATAATGTTAGGAATTTGAACAACACCTTTGCGTCAGTCAATTTCCATGATGTAAGCAAGATGGTGATTCGTCAATTATAACCTAGCTTACAAAAAAAATCATTGGGAAAAAAAAAAATCTCTACTTTCCAAACTTTGATAAACCCTAAATGCGTCACATAAGAGATAAGCTAGAAAATGTTGCTTTAGGATAAACAAAGGAGAGAGTGTCTCACCACTTAAGATATGACACACACAATATAATAACTCATATCTTTTTAAATTGTTTATTATGCATTTTGTAAAATTAATGTCCAAAATGCTAAGTCTACATAAAAAATAGTTTATGTAATATTTATGTATATTGTCAAAATTAATTTTGGAAAATGATATTTTTATATAAAATAAAAAACATAAGATGGATTTGAAAAAATAAAACAAGCACAATCTTCTCATATGAATTAAGTTGCTGAGTGGGTTGACCCAATAACTAACCAGGTTTGGTTGTCCCATTATAACCAAACAATAACATCTCTTTCTCTTTTTTGAGTGCTCCTCCCTATTCTATTCCAAGTTGATTTTTTTTCCACTAAACTTCGTTCTTTGACCTTTTCCTTAATCCCACAAGTCAATTTGTTCAGAGGTTTGTTTGTATCACATTAATTTCGTCCCCACAATTTTGATTTTATTTTTGTTTCTTTTGTTTAATCAAACAAAACCAATGGTCTAATATCGATTAAATATCGAGGTAGTTTCCCTTTTTGCAAGGTGATTAGGTTGTGTTGTTGCGCATTATTGCATATGAAGGTGAAAAGGCAAAGGAGACATAGAAAAACTTTAACGTTTTACACTGCTTGTTTTGGTTTTCGAAAGTCTTTCAAAGTTTTAAACGACGAAACATTTGTGCATCACCTTCTTGTGAATCAATAACCCCGACTGACAACGCAATTGGCAATATACTATGTGTTACATTTAAACTTTACACTAACAACCTTAAATGCGACTCCCAAACAAATTTACCCTGATATTTGGGTTATTTAAAGAACTTTTCAAATACTTTGTCATTACCTTTAAATTACACCAACCATTAACAAATTCATGTATTTTACTAACTGAAACACGAGTCTAAGTCAATTGGATGTCTTTGAATGATGCTTTAAGAATACACACAAAACTTCATGAAGTGCCTTAAGAATGCCGAACTAAAAAATAATGTTGCCAATATATGCGAGTTTCCTATTTATGACATTTTTTTATACAAAACATATGAAATGATTGAGTCTAAAATTAATTACTATTACAACCCAGTGAGAAGTTAAAATGAGGAAGCAACATAATGATTTGATGACATTTAGATGGACAAGTGAACACTTGTAGAAAGATTAATGATGTTTGAGACACCTGACAACCAATCTAATGAAGTCAATAATTTTTTTGATAAAAAACATTAATGGCCACATACACATTATGTTATAAAAAAATTCACTAATAGAGGAAAGGAGGTTGTAACAGGTAACACAATTGACCATGATTACTCTTAAGAAGCAACCAAGTCAATGAAATATGTATAATCAAAGGCAAACACTCATTGAGTGCTTGAATTTGATAAATCCGACACAAGATTCCCAATATAAAATACCATAAACTCAACAAAAGTACAATTAGCTAGAAGATTTACAATCAAATAGGACGAATTGAAATATGACTCTTAGAAGTTTCACAAACTTCACTTATTATATTTGCATGTACTTGCTCCATGCAAATATACACACAAGTCAACCATGTATATCAATATGATCTACAATTAACACAAATATTAACTACTTATAACAAATTATTAGAAGAATTAAGGCACAAGACTATTAATTACACGAGGTCAATATTATGTCCAAATTTTTGGTTACAACTTTCCCCTTATATAAATTTTAATAAATATTTTATATTTGACATTTTTAATTACATCATCATTAAAAATATTTTATAACTTTTAATAGAATAATTTTAATATTTCAATACTAATATTTATCCATATCTAATATTATTTAAATAAATGACATAAATACCACACAAAATTGTTAACATTAAGAAAATAATCTAACTTAACAATTCCTCTTCATATACATCACCAAAAAAATAATTTATTAATATTAGAAAGAATATTACATTTTATTTCAATAATTGAAAATTTAATCCTCTAATATAATATTAAAATTTGTATTTATAAATTTATTTGTAAAATTAATATTTTGTTTAATTAAAAATCCTATTAACTGATATCGATTATTAATATTTAGAATCATTACTGTATAATAATTTTCAACAACATTTTAAAGCTTATACTAAAACTATTATTAAGTATGATTTAAATTAAAAGATAATTTCAAACTTTATAATCCACTATATCATAATTTAAATAAAGTATTTTAAAGTTAACCTTTCATATATTAAATATGCTTATCGTTTTTATGTTATCATAAACTTAAAATAATTCTTTATTATTATTATTATTATTCGTAATTATATTTTATAACATTAAATAATTTAAGTTAAATATTATTAATATTTAATTATAATTTTTAATATTTTAAACATTTTTAATAATTTAACATTAACATAATTTAAAATAATAATTAATTATTACTGTTCATAATTATATTTTATGACATAACACTCATAAATTTAAACTAAATATTAATAATGATTAATCATAACCACTTCATTTGTATTAAAAATAATTTCTAAAATTACAAAACTTTATATATAATTTTTTAAATTATGAAAAATATATTAAATAAATATTATTATTTCAAAATAGTTTTTTCCTATCTTTTACCGTTTTGTAAGCTAAACTAAGCTCTCCTCCGTGCTTGATCGTGACGGCGGTGCCTCGACTAGGTTGCTTTCCTTTCTTCTTTGCTCCAATCCGCCACCCGGCCGCTTCCGCTCTGCTCCGCCAGTACCCGTGAGAACCTCCGCTCCGCCGCCACCTGTGCTGTGAGAACCGCATCTCACATCGGCGAGCTCTTCTAGGGTTTCGTTTCGTTTCCTGACGCCAGGTCTCAGCTGTAGTGTAATCCAAAGGGCAGGTACTTTGTATTGATTCGTATAACGTTAAGATTGGTATACATTTAAGCAAACTCAAGTGCACCCGTGTAAGAAATCAGATTTTTTGAAGGGCAGTTTTTCTTTTTTTTGCTTCAGCGAAATTCTGTTTGCAGGTTGTAAGAAATGATGGATTATTTTTCTCTTTCATTGTATCAATCAAATTAATATTATTCTTCTGTTTTAAGTGGGGATCTTGGCAATGAAAATGCTAAACTTTATTCATTTGCAAGACTCTGTAATACATTCATCTGCAACCGTCTGTAATACAGATGAGATTTTGGTGTTGATCATTTCTCTATTCATTCTTCATTCAGAAGATTAGATAGCTAAGATGCATAGATAAATTTAATTTTCTTTAATAGCATCCCCTTTTTGTTAGTTTCTTGACTATGGTGGCAAATGTATCTAGCTTTTGAATTTTTTTTTCTTGCAGTGTGTTTGAGTAGTCTTGGATTACATGATATTTGGCGTCCAACCAAATGCTTGTTTTGGTGATCTTTGTTATCATAGACTTTGAATTCTCAAATTTTCCTTCTCAAACTTGCAGAGTTTTAACTTGATTTAGTTTTCCATTATTCTTACCACTTCAATCTCATAGGGGAGAGAAACAGTGAATGTGTGGTTGGTTGTTGAAGCAGTAGCTGTCTTGTTACATGATTTGGTGACCTCTACTCTTGATTCTGATTCTTGGTTTTGGTTTGCACTCTTCACTGGTCTCACAATCTCATTGCTGATTAGATTTTCCAATCTGTATTCCTTTATTTTTATTCAGTTGAATCTCAAAATATGCCTCCTCCTGTTATCTGTTAGCTTTGTTTAATGGATATTAGTTATGGAACATAACCAGGATAAACTTTTTCCTCGCAAGCTCCTAAAATCTCATAAAATATTTTATAAAGTATCGATACCCTGCGGGTATAGAATTATGTCAATATTTTTCAAACAGATATCTAGCATGTAAACAGGATGAATATTTTTTGCGGGTGTCTGTTATTCACTATTCGTCGTCCCTTACTTTTGTCATCCACAACTGCAGGAGTGGCCATGGTTATAGCAGTGTCTGATAAGTTATACTAGGGAGGGTTTTTACTTCACCCGTAGTTTGGGATTTGATGAATATGTGTTTTGTATTGTAGAAAGAACTAAGAGGAGAAAATGAACAAGGATAAGATCTTCAAGTTAGCAAAGGGATTCAGGGGAAGAGCCAAGAATTGCATAAGGATAGCAAGGGAGAGAGTGGAGAAGGCCTTGCAATATTCTTACAGAGACCGTCGTAACAAAAAGAGGGACATGAGATCTCTTTGGATCCAAAGGATCAATGCTGGCACCCGTGTTCATGGGGTATGTCTTCTCACTTCTTTTCTTCTCTCACTAATCCACAATCTTTTACAATTTAATAGTTACCAAGAAATTCAGTCTTAAGTTTTCAAACTTTCATTACTAAGTATGCGTTTGGTTTTTGTTGTGAAAGAGCCTAAAATATGCTTAATAGAGAAAAAGTTACTACTGCTGCACTTGAATGTTTGGGGATTTGTGCTATCAGAAAGCCAAACATAGTCTAAAATCTTGGTGATACAATTGTTATGATTGTTGTGAGCCTTGTGCTAATTCTTATACTATACATACATGCATGTATACACGTATAACTCTAACAACTTCTCCACTTGAATCGTCTGCCAGAGCTTATGATGTCAAGATTTTATCATATATAGATGTCTAACTTTAGCAACACCTCCACTTGAAAGCTCTGGAAGCAAAACCTGTGCTTTACATAGTTAAGCTTTTGCTTCTTTAAATAGGCTGCATGAAGAATATAGTCATATTGCCGTACCAATTTTGATTGTTGTGATGTTACCTATAATAATAATTCTTTGCTTTAGCATTGTCTGGAAACATAGGACTGGCTTCTGTGCTGGAGTTTTGTGGTTTTAGTTAGAAGCTCAGGAGGATATGAGCTTTGCCTGATGGTAAATGGGATCAATGAATTTATATTCTGCGAATACTTTTATTTATCAAGGAGGCATAGGAGGATGTATGGGATGAACAAATCAATAATTTATTTCTTCAGAGATTTGTCTTTGATGTGTGATAGGAGTATGCCATGAAAGTGAAAGTGTTCTTTGGTGTAGAATAGCTGGCTTGGTAGACAGACTGGATTATTAGGTGAACTTGCATCTGAACCTCATTCGCTGTAGTAAATGAAGACGAACTGAATACATGGTGTGTGTGATGTGAGTGATACATCTGTAACCTCAAATGAATTGAATATTAGGTGAACACGCGTCTAGAATTTTTTCTCATGCATTAGCACCTTTATTGAGTTTATATTTGCATCCCATGAGGTATTTAATCTTCTGCCTTTTTCTTTGTTGAACATTTTTTCCTTTATTTGCCAGGTCAATTATGGTAACTTTATGCATGGGCTGATGAAGGAAAATATCCAACTTAACAGAAAGGTTCTATCAGAGTTATCTATGCATGAACCCTATAGCTTCAAGTCTTTGGTTGATATATCGCGAAATGCATTTCCAGGAAACAAGAATGTTGTGATTCCTCCAAGAAAGGTCGCCTTTTAGGGGTCGTGACACTTTAGCAAACATTTAGTGGTAGTTTATGTTAGAATCCTTAACAAATTTTGAGGATTTCGGGTTTCGTACGCTATCATTTCAATTTTGTGTGCCTGTAATTCACGAAGTCATTGAGTAGTACTCTTTTTATCTATATGATCTTCCTCCTTCACTACCCCTTTCAATTGGTTTGATGTCAGAAATGTTGAACAATAATAAACCTTAATCCCAAGTACGGTCGATTTTATGGACCATTTGCTGCCATTAGCCTCTGCCAAGAATTAAAAGATGTTTTAATACATGTTAAAACCGATTTAGAAGGTTAGAAAATGATTTATAAATTCTCTTTTGATTGTGAGACTCGTTTGAAAGGAAATTTTATAAGTGTGAATCTTAAGTTTCTTGAATGTGAAATTGCAAGATTGACTATTGGAAAGCATAACTTAAATGTCACCCTTAGTCCTCAAAGATGTGAATTCGATCTTGTTTTATTCCAACCAGATAAAAAAGAGGTTTTCAAAACTTTAGAACACCATCACACTCATCTCAAGTTACTTGTATAAAAAGAGCACATACAATAAATAAGTGTTATTTCAGAATTGGGGACCTAGTTTATAAACTTATTTATTTGTTTTGTCGTGATGAAGCAAAAGAATGTAAAAAGATCAAAAAGCTCTATTTTTTAAAATACATTTATATATATATATTTTTTTATTTTTTTTCCTTTTTCTTTTTATCTCTTCTTTTCTCAGATCCTATATTTATTTACAGTTTGCAATAACATGGGCACATGGTATCCTATAATAATTTATTTGTTTGCATTATATTATTATTATTTTTAGGTGGGTTTCTCGTAGTTGGGGAATGGATTATTTTGACTAATTAGAATATTAATATCAAATCTGTTTTTTTTAGATTCTTTGCCCTTTATATTCCAGAGTTCTTTTTAGAAATAAATTTGATGTTTTGAATATAGGTTTTGTAATTTTTTTTGTATGAGTTAGCCTAGGTAGTCAGTCTCCTTATATTTCTTTTTGTTTCTTTTTATGATATAAAATGGTGCAGATACTTGATTAAGGTTAAGGTACCAACTTAATTAGAATATTAACATTCACAGCCATGCAATGCAAAGCGTGTTCTTTTCATATATAAAAAATACTAAGGTGTTGAATCTTTACAGCAGGGGATTCTTATGTTCTATCTGGAAAATGCAGAATTTTGTTTTCTGTTTTTTAGGTCTGCACATTCCTTACTCTTTTCTGTATACTGTATAATATCATTCTCCACATGTCTTATGCTAACTACCTACTCATAACTTTAATTATTATAGAAAAGAAGAGTAATAACTTGACAAAATTAGTAAATTTATACAATCACACCCATTATTCTACTTTCTTTTCTTTTTATATTTCACAATTATAAAAATTTACCTTTTTTTATAATTATATTATCCTTGAAAAATAGGTTGTGAAAGATTATAAAAACACATCTTTTGTATAGTTTCTCATGCAAGCTCTATTAAATGGAAAAACCATCCTTTCAACATTAATTGGCTGATTACACTTACCCAAGAACAAGTATAAAAATTGTGTTAAGAGGGTCATAGAAAAGAGATAAAGTAGAAGGTGAAGGAGTTAAAATTGAGAATGATCGAAATTCAAACACCAAAGAACAGAGTTGGAAATTTGTTGGGTAGGAGATTTTTGTTTTGTTTAGACAATATTATATAAAGAAGAAGAAAACCCTTAGCAAGGAACAATCTGAAGTTCTTATCTTAATTTACACATTAGATGTATGTGTTTGGAGAAGGTGCATGAGGAAGAGAGAAAGAAGCTCACATTGCCAAGCATACAAGCAAAGTATTCCTTGGAGGAACAATATTTTATTTTCTCCTTCTCTTGCATGGGACAACAAAGAAAAGTCCTGAACATAGTTAAATCAACCTTTGCACGAAAAGGAAGAACTAGGTTCGAAGAAAACATAGCTAGTCTCGAATGTGTATATAATTAACATAACTTGAGATTTCATTCACCAAGAGAAGAAACAATAAAAGAAAAAGAAGAAACAAAGGTGATGAAAATGTCGTTGGATGAAAAGACAAATGCACAAGCAGCAGCTGAAGCTGCTCATGAAGATTTTCAACCACCCTCTGATTGGGATCGTCAGCAACATAGTGACACGCTCATTCTCATGCTTCCAGGTTCAGTTTATGTTTAAAAGTGATAATATTATACAAACTATACACGGATAATCACATAATCAAACAAAAAAGTAAGGAAAAATCATGTTTAGTGTAGATTTTCTTTGTAAGAAAAATTCTTTGAAATTAAATAACTAATGTGTATGCATATGTGTATGTATATGTACCTTGATTTAACAGGGTTTAGAAAAGAGCAATTGAAGGTTCAAGTGTCCAATAATCGTGTCCTAAGGTTGAGTGGTGAAAGAAAGATCAGTGAGAACAAATGGCGTCGATTTCGCAAGGAAGAACCCCTTTCTGATTCTCATGACACCAGTGGAATCAACGCCAAGTTTGAAGCTGGAATGCTATATGTAAAGCTTCCCAAAGTCATCAAACCACAACCACCACCACCACCTTCACCAACACAACAAGAACCTTCAAAGCCTCACCAACCAACAACTACAATAACTGATGATAAAAAACAAGATGCTCCTCAACAACATGATGATGAAAAAGACCCAAAAGAGGACAAAACTCAAGAGTCCAAGATAGAGGAACAACCACCACCTCCTCAAGAACCTAAGGAAGAGAATGAAGACTCTCGAGAGATGCCACAAAAGGAGATGAGCAAAGTAGAAACTGAAGAGAAAAGGAGAACTTCTGAAGCTCATGAACTGCATGAAACCACACAAACAGCAGTCAAAGAGAGGAAGGAAGGTCATGAAGATTCTGAAAAGAAGGTGGCAGAATCAGGAGTAAGAACAGATAATGAGAAAAAGATGGGGGAAGTTATAGGTTCTAATAAGAGTCAAGGAAGTGGTTCTGAAGGGTTAAGTAAGACTAGTGTAGCCAAGATGAACAGAAGCCTAGACATGATTTCTGACATGGTTTTGGAGGTTAAGAAGCAGAATAAAGTGGCCAACTTAGTTGTCCTTGTCTTTCTTGTGTTGCTCATTGGACTCTACCTAAAGAGTGTGGTCAAGTCATCTTTTGGAGGACCCAAAAACCAAGAGCTTTAATCTTTTGCTTGATTTTCTGGGGTTATTGTGTCAACATGCATGCAATGCATGAGACAAACACTTATCTGTGTGTTCGTGAAATTATAAATAGATTGTGATCTGAAGTTCTTAATCATAGATTGTGAGGAATATATAATCTTTGATTCACCCTTTCACTTCATTAACTCCTATATTGTTTGCTAGATTGTGAAAAATGTCATGACTCCCTGATTTCTTGTATTCTACTTGCTCTTATTCCTTTGATCTCTTCATAATTATGCCATGTGAATTTGCATTATGTCCCCTTATTGATTTTTGAATTCTTGAGATCTTTTACCCAAAGTACAAAAGTGAAAGTGTTGGGAATGTTACCCCAAATAAACATATTTTTATTCACACTTACTATCTTAAATTTAAACTTCTTGAACCTTACTTATAATTAAATCAACAATTTTAATTGGAATTCACTTAATTGGACTTATTTGAGATTTAATTGTGATTGTTGTTTAGTTTCATATTTTAAACACATTGACTTACTTGTCTTAGTTTTGTCGATATCTATAAATGTAGGTCAATGATTTTGGTGATTTTAATAGCATTGAAAAACTAAGATTAATTTGATATGTTGCATGATATTACTTTCATGATGAATTTAGGAGCAGTTTAATTTTAAAGTTGGTATACAAAATTTAACTCAAGACAACTTGGTTTTTAATATGATTTATGTTAGTGTTTTGGGCATGATAAAGTTCTTCACTTTTTCTCTCTTTTTCTTTCTTCTGTTTTCTTCTTCTTCCTTTTCAATTTTAGATTTTTTTTTTTGTTTCATTATCAATGGAAGCTTGAAGATTAAGGATTGATCTCTAATGTAATTCACAATAATTCTTGAAGTTGTGATCCATTAGTAATCCGAATTATTTCTTTACACGGGTTCTACTTAGCCTTATTTCTTGAAACCTAAGTTTTGATTTGAAAATGAATTGTTTGCTCAATTCAATTCGTATTTTGTTCTTAACAAAGGATTCATAATTCAATGTACTTAATTTTAAATTAGATTCAAATTTTTCTTAATTACTAGAATAAGAGACTTAGTTTCATACAAGTTGTTTAATCTTTGTATGTGATTTTCAAGGATATTAATCAGTGCTTCTTGATTTTTTAGTTTGAATTTGTGAAAAGAATGTAGGATTTTTAATGTTTGATTCACTTGCAAAAGAGTTAGGAATTGCTTTATTTTGTTAATTGTTTTTATTTTTAATTTCTAGTTTTTAATTCTAAAAATTATAATCAATTGTCTTTGTTATCGATGTAGAAATTTTTATATGTAATTGAAATTTATAGAAAACAAAAATTATAAGATTGAGATCTGCACCCATTTATATATTATGAAATGGTCCTTATCTCTGGTCGATGTGGGATCTCCAACACACCCCCCTCACGCCGAGAGTGATAGATAGAAGCTTGTGCGTGAGACTGTATATTTTGGGTGGTCCGATAGCGGCCCGATAGCGGGTGACACGATAGGCCCAACACAAATATTCGCTAGGATAGGCTTGAAAATGGCTCTGATACCATATTACGAAGTGAACTTTAAGCCTAACTCAACCCCATAAAACCGGCTCATAGGGTTGAGGTTTGCACCCACTTATATACAATGAAAGACTCTAATCTCTAGTCGATGTGAGATCTCCAACACTTACTACATTTTAAATTTTATTTTTGGATTGAGGACGACCTCAATCATATATATTTTCAATTAACAAGATTTCTTATAAATTATGAAAAGAAATCAAACATATCTTATTTCTATCATTTTGATTGTTAATATTTTATTCTTAAAACTAAGAAAAACCTTGAAAAGTTTGACTAGATAAGTGATGAATGACGATACCGGGAACACATTGTGATTAACCTTAGTTAAATCCATTAATTCAGTATTGTAAAGAAGCAGAAATCTTCAAATACCTTCCATGAGCATTGCAACATAAAAAACAAATAAAACAAATGCAACAAATTGTTCACATAAAGTGTAAAAGAGGTTGTCACATTGATTAATATTGATCATGTCTATTCCATTACAACAAAGGCATTGGAAGATGTTTAATCAAAGACAAACACCCACAAAGTGCTTGAATGTGATATAACCAACACTAACTTTTTGATGGAGGAAATTATCAATTTAAGGGAGGTGCGGTCAACTTGAAAATTAATTATCAACTTGGACAAAAGATTGTGTGATTATAGGAAGTTTAAAAAAATTCACCTACCATGTTCACACATGCTTATTGTATGCAAACACGTCCACCATGATTCTGATTGGACATTAATCATGTGTACAAGTTGGATGATCTATTAAAGTTACAACAATTTGTTTGGAAAGTTGAGGCATGAAAAATATTGTCCACCCAAACCTATCCCAATCCTGCAATCAAAAGAAGTTTCAAGGGTTGCCCTAAATATTTTAGAATTAGGACAAAAATGAACATCATGAAACAAGTTTGACCAAAGTGATATTCTTATTGTCATACACTCAATCACATGAAATAATTGTCCCAACAATCTTGGACTTCAGGTCTTAAGTTCTAATCAGTAATGAACATTACATTAGATTTCAACTTTCTACTTTTGTTAATGTATTTATTTGTACTAATTGAAGTAAGAAACCTTTATTTGTGCACATGCTTCAAATTTATAATTACATTTAATTCGAATAAAGATGTATAAGTTAGAGCAAATATTAAAATTAACAAATGCAATGCAAATATCAATAGAAAATTCAACATAAACTTTATAACTAATAATGAATAAAATCATATATATATATATATGTTGAAACTAAGTGTAAAACAAACTTATTTCACAAATACTTGATGCCTCAAACCGCCTAGTTTTGATAAAAATTGAGTTGATTGGTTTATCTTGTTATTTCGGTTGTAATCTTGTGTTTAATTGAGTAGTAAGTAAGTTTACTTGTTTTTATCTTAATTAGTTTTGGTTAAAATGTTTTTTAGAAAGTGTTAATATTTTTCTTATAAAAGCTAAATTATTTTTAATCAACTAAATTATTCTTAATCTTTCCGAGTTTATAATGTAGAGATTTTTGTTTATTAAAACTTTATTTTAATTTACTAAAAACTTAAACTTTTTAAAACTTGTTATTCATTTTGTTTTAACCGATTAAAACACACTTTTATTTTACTAAAATCACTAAAAATATATTTTAAAGTGATTTTATCCTACTAAAATGTTGTTTTAATTGACTAAAACTATTGATGGAGCAAAACCAAGGTTCATACCATTTTAAAATATGGATTGAATCAATTTTCTTAAAACTTGAAAAATAAATTTTAGAAGAGCTATTCACACTAAAAACGTTTTCTTTGAAGTGTTATTTAAAGATTGAAAGATCAAGATTATGGTTTTGTTCTAATATTATCTCTGACCATTTTTACAAAAAGCTAAGCTAGAGTTTTTTAGGTGGTCTTTTTCCAATTCTTTTCATTTTTAGAGATTTTTTTTTTCATCAGATTGATTAATGCATGCTTGTGATGTGGTTTCACAGAAATGTGTTAGGAGATCTTGTATAGAGGTGTAAAAGAGTCAAAAATTAGTGAGTCAACCCAACTCAACATGAGTTTGAGTCAGGTTGAATTAGAAAATATATATATTTTTTAAATGTGGATCAAATTGAATCTAACTTACTTAATCTGTAGGTTGAACTAGTTCATGTCGTGTTATAGATTGACTTATAACCCATCACCAACAACTATTTTTAATTATGTAAGTTAACATTTTGATTTTTTAAGACTGCAATGTTAGTTCAATAATATTTGAATGTTTGGATACTTAATGTATTTGTTTGTTGAATTATATAAGTTAACTCTTTGAATTTTACTTACCATCTTTACAATATCTCTTCCTAATTATGATTAATGTTTAGTGGAATACTTAAACACAATGATTAGGTGCCTCAATCTTAGTAAATATTTTTTTTTATTTCATCTATACTTATTTAATAATTAATTTGAATTTGGAGACAAAAAAAACTTTATTTAAGGACAAACTTTTTTCATAATTACCTAATCAAAGTAATTTAAATGGAGCAATTGTGTGAATTTTGTATTAAATGCAAAATATATCATTATAAAAAGCTAAAAGACTAAGATAATGGTGCATGAAATTAACTTCCTAATTAAAAATATTTTATTTTATGCGAAATAATACATTTATTATTGGTTGTAACACTAAAGAGCTTAAAAATTTCAGAGTTGACCAATTGGTCCTGCAAGACAACTTACTGACATGAAAACTGTCTTTTTAAGGAAAATAACTTGTAGTTCATAACAAGAGTTTAAAGGATATTTAATATATTCAATTCCAAATTTGTTAGTGCACTTCATGTTAACTTTAAAAAAGAAAAAAAAAATGTATGTGAAGTTTGCAGTTTAGTATACACCAAATTATAGTAATTACTTCAAGGTTTTGGAAAATTGTATAGTAATTTAACATCATGTAAAATAAGTTTTGAGTAACTCTAGAATTAAAAGATATTAAAATTAAAATTTTTATTTTTTCTCAGTATTATTTATTCCTAACATTTAATAACGATACTTAATTAGTCTTATAAGTTATTCTACTATTTTAAAATAAGTAAGTAATATTGTTAAAATATTTTAGTCATTATATGTCAATAATATTAATTTAGGGATGATAGACTTACCCTCACAACCAAATTTACACGTTTATTAAATTTTGATATAAAAAAAAATACTAATTTCTTTTCAAAATATAAATATTTAAACTAACAATTTTTTAATTTTTTATTATTTTTTAAAGCCATATATTTCTCCCACCAAAACATGATAAAAGAAGAAAGAAAAACATTAATCAGAATTATAGATGATTCTGATCAAACAACATGCATATTTTCTTTTGTTCTAGACTCTTCTAATTTGGAAACCCAATGTGAAATTCCCATTTCGTCACACAAAAACTAAACATTGCAGTTTCCAAAGTCCAAAACAGAAGGGTGATATCGTCAACAGAGAAACATTTCCCTTAAACCCTAACCCCCAACATTCGTTTTCTTTTTGTCCAAGCAAATTTTCCCTCCTTCATTTCCTCGCATTTCTCCTCAAAATTCACTTTCTCTCTTCAATCCCAATCCAAATCTCTGCTCAATCCATTTTCTCCGGCCATGTTCGTACTCAGGGTCTTGTCCCGTTCCTCTGCAACCCTTTGTCGAAGCTTCACCTTCTCTGTTTCACGAAATTCCCAACCCTTTTCCAATCATTTTCATTCTCTCCTCCACCCATCACCCAACAAGGTAACCCCACTACGAAAACCTGAACAAGATTTTATTTTTGCTAATTTTTAGTATTGGGGTTTAACTAGGGTTTTAAGGTTTATTGAAAACTTTAGAGTTTTGGCATTTTGTATGCCATGTGTGAGTTTAGTTTATCTTTATGATGTTTTGGCTATGAATTATTCTGTAGATTTTGTAATTGTTCTACTTTGTCCCTGCAATTCTGTGTCGAGTAGATTTAGCTCTGGTTAAATATTCTCATCATGTGATCTTTCTGATGTTCCAGCTGATTCCAGTTCAAGCTACTTTGCGGAATCCACTGAATTCATCCTTGGCTTCGAGATTCGGACTTTCTTCTTCGGCCTCATCTGAACCTGCTAGTAATGACGTAAAGGCATGTGAAGAAGAAAAGGTGACTGATCAGTCTGAACAAGCCAAAGCTGCCGATCAAACCGAAGAATCAGGTTTCGTTTCGAAATCTCGGTCTTAAGCTTGATTGGTCGAAAGAAATATTTGAAGTTTTAAATGAACTTCGTTTTCTGCTTCAGATGTAGAGAGTGAATGTGATCAATCCAGGGATGATTTAATAAAGCTTGTTGCTGAGAAGGAACTTCTCTTGAAGTTGAAACACAAGGAGATTGCGGAAATGCAGGACAAAGTTCTGCGAACTTATGCGGAGATGGAGAATGTCATGGGCAGAACAAGGCGTGAAGCGGAAAATTCGAAAAAATTTGCTATACAGGTCTTGAGTTTTGACTTTTTTTTTTTTTTTTTTTTTTTTGGGAAAGTTTTACCCTTTTGTTTTTCTTTTTTTTTTTTTGGGTTTTTCATTTTTGTGTTGATTGGTTTTTATGGTGTGTAAATTTTTGGTGAGGGTTTTATATGTTTTTT